>JGI12104J13512_1000045_pt1 | contig 122824 bp, 132 predicted proteins | sample TerdegcTABiofilm_FD_13512 | JGI IMG/M metagenome (IMG submission 13512)
CGACTTCTGTCGTGAGAGGGGGAGGCTCAACGGGCTTTTTGCCCGTGGAGGGGGCGACGCAAGCCCCAGTAATAGCAGAGATGCTGCAGATGGCAAATAATGTGAGGAGATAAAGACCGTGGAAGGTAAAGGGGTAAATGTAAAAGGAAGTAAATACTGGCTTGAAAGCCTGTTGGTCTATCGTAGGGCTGATGGCTTACAGGTTATTTTTTTGATCCTGATACTCACCCTGTTTTTTCCTGCGTCAGGCATATGTAAGGACAGGAATGCCTTTGTGGAAAAAAGGCTTATAGATTTCATAAGCGGCTATTACAGTCAAAAGAATGACATCCAGATCACCCTAAACAACCAGCCGTCTGTTTTAAAGGATGAGAATGTAAATGTGAGAACCATCAATTTTTCAAGACTTCCTGATTCCAATGGCTATGGTATATGTGCGGTAGAATTAGAGGATAAGAGAAGGCAGATAAAAAATGTCTTTGTTGCCTTCAGGGTTATGCACAAAAAAAAGGTTTATGTATTAAAAGAGGCTATGAAAAGAGGCGAGATTATAACAGAGGATAGGGTTACCCCCAGGGAGGTAATCCTTAATGATGATAAAAGAGGCTATCCATCAGAGGCTGAAGATGTTGTAGGAAAGCAACTCAAGAGGGACCTGAATGCAGGGACAGCAATCACAAAGGATATGATGGAGGATTATTTTGTAATTAAAAGGAATGATATAGTAGTCATAACGATGGAGCACAAGAGGCTTGTAGTAAGGGCTAAGGGTAGGGCAATAGAGAGAGGCAGGGTAGGGGATGTTATAAAGGTCAAAAATCTGACCTCACAGAAAGAGATTCTCGGCAGGGTAACAGGAAGCGGTATCGTTAATGTGGGGATGTAATGGAGGTAGGGATGTTTAATTCATCTGATACAACATATAATCCATCTAGATATAGAGGCACCATAAAGGGCCTTCTATCCATTTTTTGTATATCTACCATGTTGTCATTATGGGGGTGCAATACTACAAACTATACAAGCCACATAAGGGGAGAAGAGTTTAATATTGACAATACCTTTAAGTATGTAGAGCCCGCAAAAAAGGTAAAACATAATACCACAGGGACAATATGGCCCGGAGAGAGGGGTGCTAATAATTTTTTCACCGATGGCAGGGCAACAAGGATAGGCGATGTGCTGACCATAAAGATCGTGGAATCAACAAAATCTAATGAAAAGGCAACGACTGACCTTAAGAAGACAAGGGCAGATGTAAATCTTGGGATACCCAATTTTTTTGGCATGGAGTATAATCAACGTGGAAAAACCTTTATAAGCCCTGATAAGCTTGTGACAGCAACTACGAACAATGAGTTTAAAGGCGAGGGAGAGACTGTAAGAGATGGTTCTATTGTAGCTACCCTTTCTGCTAAGGTGGTTGAGGTAATGCCTAATGGAAACCTTGCTGTGGAGGGAAAAAGGGAGATAACCCTTAATAGTGAACGCAGGGAGATGCTGCTTCAGGGCATTGTTAGGCCCAAGGATATTGCAGCGGACAATTCAGTCTTCTCTTCACAGGTGGCAGATGCAAAGATAATAGTCGCTGGGGTGGGTGTTATATCCGAGAAACAGTCGCCTGGTTGGTTTGTAAGGCTTCTCGATCTTTTTTGGCCATTTTAATGTATAGCTGATATAATCGGGATGGTGAGGTATACAATGAATAATAAAAAAACAAAGGGCCTGATAGGAGGGATTGAAACAGGGGGCAGGGGTTCTCTCAGTATAATGCTCTGTGTCATTTTTTTGGCGGTTTCAATCCTAATGCCCATATGCTCTCATGGGGCAAGGATAAAAGAGCTTGGATATATAGATGGGATAAGGACAAACCAGCTTATAGGATATGGTCTTGTAATAGGCCTAAACGGTACAGGAGACAAGGCAAATACAATATTCACCACCCAGTCCCTTGCCAATATGCTGGAGAAGATGGGCGTAAGGGTTGACCCTAATGCCACAAAGGTCAAAAACATTGCAGCAGTTGTTGTTACAGCCAACCTACCGCCTTTCAGTAAGATTGGAAACACGATAGATGTAACTGTATCATCCATTGGTGATGCAACAAGCCTTACAGGGGGCGTTCTGCTTATGACAACCCTGAAGGGTGCCGACGGCGAGGTTTATGCTGTTGCCCAGGGGCCCCTTATAGTGGGCGGTTTCTCTGTTGGTGGGGCTGGTGCCACCATGCAGAAGAACCATACGACCGCTGCAAGGATTCCCAATGGCGCCACCATTGAAAGAGAGATTGGATATGAGTTTGTCAAGACAGAGTCCGTAATAATATCATTGAAGACGCCTGATTTTACTACTGCCAGAAGGATTGAGGAACGTATAAACTCTCTTTACAACGATATCTCTTACGCCAGGGATGCCGGGACAGTGCATGTAAAGATCCCTGATGATATGAAGGAAAATCCAGTAAAATTTTTATCTGTAATAGAAAATATGGACGTAAAGCCTGATATGCTGGCAAAGATTGTGGTTGACGAAAAGACAGGGACAATAGTGATTGGTGAGAATGTGAGGATATCAACAGTTGCTATATCACACGGAAATATAAGTGTTATGGTAAAAGAGGATTTCAGGGTAAGCCAACCCATGCCTTTTGCGCCATCGAGCGCCCAGACAGTTGTAACCCCTGATACAAGCCTCAGGGCAGAGGAGGACAAGGGCAGGCTCTTTGTTGTAGAGGGGGATGTTACGATAAGGGAGCTTGTAAATGCCTTGAATGCTGTTGGTGTATCAACAAGGGAGATGATATCCATACTTCAGACCATAAAGGCTGCGGGCGCACTCCATGCAGAGCTGGAGATAATATGAAAAATGAGCTTACTATGCTAGTTTTAATAGGGTTGTAAGTTGCAGGCTAAAGCATGCGCATCTTTTAGGTTTTTTGGCATGGTGCTTGCATAATCTACGTTCAGGCAGTTAAAAAATGAGAGAGGAGGCATAAAATGAGTGATGGGATAAAGACAGGTGCTATGATAAATCTTCAAAACCCCCCAGCCAGTTTTTACACATCCCGTATCCTTAAAGACCATGGCAACAAAGGTGCACCTAACATAGAAAAGATAGCACAGGACTTTGAGTCATTTTTCATATATACAATGCTCAAGGAGATGGAGAAGACAACAAACAGTTCAGACAAGAGCTTTATGAAACAGACATATATGTCTGTCATGTATGAAAAATTAGGCGACTACATAGCAAGAAAGGGTATAGGCATAAAGGAGATGATTGCAGAACACATGGAAAAAAATATTAAAGTTTTGAAAGAAAAGGGCGATAATAGTGGTAAGTAAAGAAGGAGGATTACCATGAAGATAACAAATACAAACCAGCCCAATAACCTTGAAACCATTATTAAGTCCCTGGAGAATAAACCGGCAAAAGGGACTGCCACTGATGCAAGGGGCAGCAAGGAGACGACAGATAAGGTGGAGCTTTCCAAAAAGAGTCAGGATGTAGAAAGGCTTGTCCAAAAGACAAAGGCAATCCCAGAGGTAAGGCAGGACAAGGTGGAGAGGATAAGAGAGGCGATAAAATCAGAGACCTATAACGTAAAGGGCGAGCTTATAGCAAAAAGCCTATTGAAGAGCAGCATACTGGATACGATTCTATAAAAATTTTAAAAGGCTGTTATGGAACATATCTTATTCGATATAGCCCAAAAAGAATTAGACACCCTAAGGGATTTTCATAAGGCACTAAGAGAGGAGAGGGATGCCATTATCTCATTTTCCATTGATGGTATTATAACGGGGAATAATAAAAAGGAGGAGCTTCTCAAAAAGATTGAGTTCCTCGAGGCTGAGAAGGAAAGCATCATAAAAGAGACCCCTGACCCTGAGATAATATTTAGAGATAGAAGATGGGCAACCATATCAAAACAGACAAAGGAAGTGATGGGCGAGATAAATATTGCCCTTGGAAAGAATATAAATCTTTTATCATTCTCTGTGGACCACGTAAAAAACTCTATAGACAATATAGTCAATTTTGTCAATAAAGCCTCCTATAGCAGCAGGAAGGCAAGGCTTTCAGTCTTTCCTGTAAGAGAGATATAGGTATGAGTATATCATCCATACTAAATATTGCCAAGAATGCCCTTTCGGCAAACCAGATGGCAATCCAGGTGACATCGCACAATATATCCAATGTAAATACAGATGGTTATACAAGGCAGGCGCCTGTATTTGAGGAGGAATCAGCATCCTTTGTTGGTGGTATACTCATTGGTAATGGTGTCAAGGTTGACAGTGTAATAAGGTATTATGATAGGTATATCGACAGGCAGCTTGCAGGAAAAAACAATGAACTTCAGGAGCAGACCATATATAGCCAGTATTTTGAGAGGATAGAGGGCATTCTCAATGAAGATAGCACCAGACTCACTGCAAGCATAACAGAATTTTTCAATTCCTGGCAAGAGCTCTCAACAGACCCTGAAAGCATTGCCGCCCGGGAGGGTATACTTGCTGCTGCAACAAACATGAGTCGGTCAATAAACAATATATATAATGGATTGAAAAACATTCAGATTGAGCTCAACAACAAGCTTAAGCAGGAGATAGATAACATAAACACCATCACCTCTGCCATAGCAGACCTGAATAAAATGATATACGAGGGTTCTACCTCTACAAGCGAAGCAAATGACTATCTCAACAAGAGGACAGAATATATAAAGGAGCTGTCCGGTAAGCTTGATATAACCTATTTTGAGGATGGATTCGGAAGGGTTACCATTCTTACCTCAAAGGGTAAACCCCTTGTGGATGGTGGTCAATCCTGGCAGCTTACAGTAACTGACAATGAGACAACGGGTTTTTATAATGTGGGATGGAAAGATGCATCCGGCAACATAACTGATATAACAAGCAATATAACAAGTGGCATGGTTCATGGTCTTATTGAGATGCGTGATGGTCAGATAAATGATTTTATATCTGATATGGACGAGCTTGCCAGGGCGATTATTGAGGAGGTAAATACTGTACATAAAAGTGGGTATACCCTGAATCATGATACATCGAGCACCGACCCTGATAACATAGCCTTTTTTAAAGAGATAACAGGGAATTACTCAAAGGATATGGCTGTGTCAGATGAGGTAAGGGCAGACATAAAAAACATAGCCGCGGCATCTAAGATAGATACAACCACAGGTAAGCCCATCGGAAATGGGGCAGCCCTTGAGATTGCCTCTCTGATAGACCAGAAGATCCTCGATGGAGACAGATCTACTATTGTGGATTTTACATCATCTATCACAAACAGGATTGGACAATTCACAAAGAGCGCTAAAAATTTTCTGGAATACAGTGAAGATACCATGCAGATAATAGAGAGGCAGAGGGAGGGCGTATCCGGCGTGTCCCTTGATGAGGAGATGGCAAATCTCATAAAGTTTCAATATGCCTTTCAGGCAGCATCAAGGCTTTTTGCAGTAGCCGATGAACTCTTCCAGAGTATATTGGAGGCTGTATAATGAGGGTTACGGATCGTCTAAAATACGCAATCCTTAATAAAAATCTTGCAAGGATAAAACAGAACATTGATGTTGCACAGAATAAGATTGCATCAGGCAAGAGGATAATTGCGCCCTCTGATGACCCTGTTGCCGCATCTTCTGGTATTGGGCTTGAGGCAGAAAAAAATATGAATAGCCAATATACAAGAAACCTTGAAAAACTCAAGACCCTGGGGGGATTCTATGATACAAGCGTTACAGGCATCCATGAACTCCTTATAAAGGCAAAGGAGATAGCCATAACGCAGGCATCAAGCACAATGGATGCCACAACAAGAAGATCCTCGGCAGAGGAGATAAAGGGAATAATAGAACAGCTTGTGACTATTGGCAATACAAAGGTAGGCAGTAGTTACATCTTTGGCGGTGAGAAGGCAGGCGAGATCCCGTTTACACTGGATGGCGATTATAATGTTACCTTCAATGGTTCAGAGGATGCCTCATCAATATATATTGATAAGGGGACAAAGGAGGCGGCAGGTATATCAGGTTACAGGGTCTTTATATCTGATAGTAATATATTTGATGGACTTAAAAAACTAAAGGATGCCCTTGAGGCAAACGATGCGTCAGGGATAGGAGAAACACTGGATGACCTGGAGGCAGCCTTAAGCAAGACACAGGCAAATATCTCCCATGTGGGCACCTATGTGTCAAAGATTGAAAACTATATAGAATACAAGGATGTAAGAAACCTTGACATAGATGAATCGTTATCACAGATGATGGATGTGGATATTGCCCAGGTAGTAACAGAATTTAATGCCCTTTCAAATGCCTATGAGGCAATGCTCTACAGCATGGCTAAGATACAGAATCTTTCAGTTCTTAATTATCTTACTTAAAGATAAGAGGGTTAATGCTCTAATGCTTGTCCTTACAAGAAAGAGGAATGAAGGCATCATCATAAAGGGCAGGGATGGTAATATCAGGGTATTCCTTATAGATGCAGAAAAAGGTAGGGTAAGGCTCGGCATTGAGGCGCCAAAGGGGTATACAATTCTCAGAGAGGAGCTTATAGGCGAGATAGAGGATGCAAACAGATTATCGGCTATTGATAATATTGAAAGGATAAAAAAATTTATTGGTGAAGACAGTGAGTGAGACAAGGCTTAAGGGACGGATTATAGGTTTTGAGGAGTTCGGGGATTATCTCCTTGATGCCCCCTTTGGCGAGGAATCGCCTTTTCGCCTCCTGCGATGTGTGGACATGGCCCTCTCCTTTGTTGTTGTGAATCCTTATTATATCCTGGAGGATTACTCGTTTGACATAGATGACCATGTGGCAGAAGGGCTTATAGAAAGGTCAGGGGAGGATGAGGCCATAGCGGTCTTATGTATTGTGAGACCCGATGACAAGACCCTTTATGTGAACCTTCGCTCACCTATTATTGTTAATACAACAAGAAGCAGGTTTGTCCAGGTGGTTCTCCAGAATGAGGGCTATGGTGTGTCTGTCCCCTTTGCTGTAAAGAAAGAGGAATAACAAGCTACAAATTTTATTATCTTCAGGGATGAAAAAGAAAAATAAGAATAAGAGGTCAGGGTATATCCAGAGACCCTATGTAAACCATACACCCACCCTCTCTGTATGCATGATTGTAAAAAATGAGGAGGAAAACCTGCCGAGGGTATTGGGCTCTATCCAGGGGCTTGCCGATGAGATAATAGTTGTGGATACAGGCTCAACAGACAGGACAGTTGAGATTGCCAGGACATTCGGCGCAAAGGTATATTTTTTTGAGTGGTGTGATGATTTTTCCGCAGCAAGGAACGAATCCCTAAGACATGCCACCTGCGATCATATATTATGGCTTGACGGGGATGATGAGCTCCCAAAAAAGGAGCACGAGAAGATAAAAAAAGACCTTTTAATAAAAAAGGACCATGCCTTTTATCTGCATATTAAAAACAATCTGCAAAGCCATGAGGATGTATCAATACAGCTGAGGATGTTTCCAAACAAAAAGGGTATAAGGTTTTCTGGGAGGGTGCACGAACAGGTATACGATGCAATCGTGGATGCAGGCGTAAAGATGTCTTTATGCCATGCCACAATAATCCATCATGGATACCTCAACAATGAGGATATTATTAAAAAGCTTAAAAGAAATGAAGTGTTATTGAAGCAGGAGCTTGAAAACAACCCCGATAAAGCAAATACACTACTTTTCCTTGCCAGGACCCTTAAAGGATTAAATAAGATCGATGAGGCCTCCCACTGCCTTGACATATTAATAGAGAGGGCAAGAGAGGGTGTGGAATTTAGGTCAACAGATCTATTCAGGATTGTCCTGGTGGAAAAAACCTCAATCCTTTGCTTGAACAATAGGCTTGGCGATGCCATCTCCTTAATGGAAGAGTTTAATGCCCCCCAAGGAAAGGACAATCTGATAAATTTTACAATGGCTGAACTTTATTATAAATCAGGCGACTATGAAAATGCCTATAGATATCTTGAAAGGATGAGGAGTGAAACCTTTGAGGCATGGCTATTGCCTATTAACCCCAGAGTTTGCAGGAGAAATTTAAATACATACCTTGGTGTCTCTTCCCTGTTTGTTAAGGATTATGCAACAGCACGGATGTGCTTTAATGATCTCATTTATGATGAACCTGATAATAGGGAGTACTATCATTACCTTATCCTTTGTGAGGAGAGGGCAGGCAATATAGATAGGGCAATAAAGATTTGTGCAGAGGCATCAGAAAGATTTGAGGGAGAGGCATCCTTTATGAAAAAACGCCTTTTTCTTTTAATTGAAAAGGGTGATATTAATGGTGCATGCAATGAGCTTGCCTTGATTGATAGTATCCATTATGACCTTGAGGTCCTCACAGGTGGGTTCCTGTTGGGGTGCCTGACCCTTAACCTGAACCGCATAAATCATTTTTACGAACTCCTGCTTAAAACCCTTTTGATGCAATATAAACCTTTTCCAGAAGATTGTTTAAAGATAAAGGGCATGCTTGAAAAATTAGGTGAAGGTAAGTCCTTATCATTTTTTGAAAGGGGTTTAAACTATCTTGTAGATCTACCTGATATCCAGGATGAACGGTCAAAGATAAACCCAATAGAATAACCAATCCCCTTCTTTAAAATTAAAGAATTTTTTTCAACATTATTTTAAAGACCTCTTAAGTTTTTTTTCATCTACACGATAATATACACAGAAGGGAAGAGAGGAGGTGAAAAGGTTAACTCCCCAAAAAATAAAAAAGGCAAGATGCCGAATCAAAAACTAAACAAGGAGGTTTATCATGGCTTTTAGAATCGCAACAAATGTAGCATCCCTTAACACACAGAGATGGCTTTCAGTGGCAAATGCAGGTATGTCAAAATCCCTCGAGAGACTCTCTTCAGGTTACAAGATCAACAAGGCAGCAGATGACGCAGCAGGTATAGGTATTGCAACAAAATTAAATGTCAAGACCGCAAGTGTATCCAAGGCAATCGATAATGGTAATCAGGCAGTGGCAATGCTTCAGACAGCAGAGAGTGGTATTGACCAGATAAAGAATATCCTTACAAGGCTAAAAGAACTGGCAACGCAGGCAGCATCTGATAACATAACTGTTGATGACAGGGCTGCCCTGAATACAGAGAGAGCTCAGCTTGAGGGAGAGATAAACAAGATTGCCCAGAATACTAAATATGGGGCAACATCGTTATTACAGGGTGCAAATTCAATCTCAGCCTATGGTGCATCCATTACACCGGGTAATGGTATCTCTGGTATAGATGTAACAAATGCTGCCCTCACAGGGACTACCACATTTACTCTTACCGTGGATGAGGGTGGGGGTGGAGTGACACTCACACTTACAAATGGCACTACGACCCAGACAGTTAATGTAACAAAACCCACTAACCTTTCCACCGCTACTGCCAATTTCAGTGACCTTGGGATAAAGGTTTCAATCAACGCATCGATTGTGGATATAGCTGCTGCCAATGCGTTTACGGTAACTGTTGGGTCGTCTTCATTCGATTATCAGCTCGGCGATTCAAATAACGCATTTGATCAGATAAGTATAAGCATAAAGAACTTCCAGGCCGGCTCAACAGATGTTTTAGCTTTATCTGGTAGCATAGGCACTAAAACCGCAGCACAGGCATATCTTGGGGTTATTGATGCTGCAGTAACAAAGCTCAACGAAGAACGTGGTAAGATCGGTGCTGCCCAGAACCAGATTACATACCATGTGGCAAACCTTGAGGCAATGTATGAAAACACCAAGGCAGCAGAGTCTACCATCAAGGACGCAGACTTTGCAGCAGAGATGGCAGAGTTTACAAAGTTCCAGATAGTGACCCAGTCAGGTATAGCAATGCTTGCCCAGGCAAACCAGTTACCACAGCTTGTTCTCTCGCTTATGAAATAGGATTAGAACCTGTCCCCCTGCCTCAGGACAGGGGGACAGAACCTCAAGGTGGTTGCCATGGACATATCAGGAATAAATAGTATCCAGATAAAATCCCAGATATCCGAAAGGATTGCAGGCGTTTCAGGGGAAAAGACAAAGCCCAGGGCTGTCAATGCAAAGACGCCCGCCATTAACACAAGACAGACGCAGGAGGAGGTCATCCAGAACATTGAGGAGATGCTTAAGTTTTTTGAATCCAATAGCTCTGTAAAGTTTCAGTATGATAAATCCATTAACAGGATAATAATCCAGGTTATAAATGGGGGTAACAAAGAGGTCATAAAACAGATACCCCCTGAGGCCATGGTAAGGTTTTTACAGGCATTTAATGAATTTATAGGCATATTAGTAGATAAGGAGATTTAATATGGCAGGCAGCGTGTCATTAACAGGGCTTACAAGTGATATAAACTGGACTAATCTTATATCAGCTACTATAAATGCAAAAAAATCCGCAGTAATAACACCCCTTGAAAATAAAAAGACCACCTACCAATCAAAACTTTCTGCATACCAGTCATTCAACAGCCTTCTCTTGAGCCTCAAGAATTATATAGAGGATAATAATCTTGATAAGGCAGTAGGTTATGCCTTATATACGAGTTCTCTTTCATCATCTGATCCATCTATTCAGGCTGGAAACACATTGGGGGTTTCTCTTGGGAGTGCCCGAGGTCCTGGCAGCTATTCCATAGAGGTTTCAAACCTTGCCCAGGCAGAAAAGATTGCATCAGATACCAAGACATCGAAGACAGATGGCCTTGGCTTATCAGGGACCATTAAAATAAACAGCAAAGAAATAAACATTGAGGCAACTGACACGCTATCCCTTATTGCATCAAAGATAAATAGTGCAGGCGCCGGTGTCACGGCAGGTGTTCTTTCTGTATCCGATACAGAACATAGGCTTATCCTTGAGTCAGCTACCACCGGCGAGGAGGGCATAGACCTGATGGATGGCGGTGATGTCCTTGAGACACTCGGCATCATCGACTCATCAGACCAGAAAAAAAATATAATAAGGGCTGGTGAAAATGCCTCTTTGAATATTGATGGATATAATATCTCCTCTGCATCTAATACCCTTGCAGATGTTGTAGAGGGTGTAACATTAACCTTAAAGGCGACAAACGCAGGAAGCCCTATTACACTGTCGATAACTGAGAATAGCAGTGCCATAAGCGGCAAGGTCTCTGCTATGGCAAGTAGCATTAATAGCATCCTAAGTTACATTAAGACACAGAATACCTATTCAAGCAGTAGCTCATCATCCACCCCCCTCATGGGGGATATCAACCTTCATACTGTTCGTAATAGCATAACAAATGCTATATTCGTAGAGGTTGATGGTAACACCACCTATAAGACCGCGTCTTCTATAGGCTTTACGTTCAGTCGTGACGGCACCCTAAATCTTAATACAACAACATTTTCAAATGCCTTAAACACCAATAAGACAGAGGTCTTAAATGTGCTCACAGGGCTCGGTGAGACATTAAAAACGAACATGAATGTCTATGTAAATCCATTTACAGGGACATTGACTCAGGTAGAGAAATCCATAAACGAGACCATAGGCGGTATTGATAAAAGGATAGAGGAGCTTAACAAGAGATATGAGCGTGAGACAGAAAGACTGGAGAAGAGATATAGCAGCCTCGAACTCCTTATATCCTCATCCAATCTCATGAAGAACTGGCTTACCCAGCAGGCAGATTATATGAAAAAAAATAACGGATAGCCAACAGGAGGGAAGATGACCTTACATGGTTTAGCAAGTTACAGGAACACGGCAGTCTCTATAGATGAAAACGATAAAGGCGCGCTTCTTATCAAGGTATTTCAGAGGATATTAGAAAAGCTTGAGATAATAGGCATTCATATTGAATCAAGAAATTTCGAAAAAAGATATGAAGAGATATCAAAGATAAGGCAGGCGCTTGAGATATTATATGATTCAGTGGATGTTCAGTATGGCGAGATCTCCCAGAACCTTCAGGGTCTTTACCTGTATATAATTAAACGCCTTGACGAGGCAAATCTAAAAAATGATAAAAATGCTGTGGATGAATGTAAATCCCTTATTAAAACCATCTATGTTGGTTTTGAAGAGGCATATGAAAAAGAAAAAGAGAATTGTTCAGAAAACAAAAAAAATATTGCACCTAATGATTGTTTTGTAGAGATAAACAATAAAGAAGTTCCCCCCCCTGAATCCCCAGGCAGGGCATATGCAGGCAGAGGTTATCTATAGCAGGTGTCAAAAAAATGTCAGTCTAATCTATGAAATGACATTTCAGCTTCACAAATTTATTCCATTGGTGCTCTTTTATCAGCTTGCCGCCATGATTGATAAACCTGAGATATCAACCCGCATCTAAGGATAGACGCTTTTTTATTCAGCCGTGAATAAAGATTGATAAGAATGGATGTATTTTTTGATTTACCCCGCACCATTAAGGTTAATGGCATCATTATTGCAAAATCTTTTATTAAGCGGTATTTTAGGGATATATGTAATATTTTTTATAAACCTGTGTGAGAGGTGCGGATGAAGAGAAAAAGAAAAACAATGAAATCAAAAAAACATAGAATAGGAGTAAATGAATCCCATAAAAATGAGAAAGATATATACCTTCCAGATGGAAATAGCTATTATATATTTAACACCGGCAGATCTATTGATAATAACAAAAAGATAGTTGTTGAGATAGGCGATAAAGGAAAAACCTATGGTGATATCCTTGCTATGGGCGTAAAGCCAGGCGGAATATCAGATATTACATTTTTCCATATTGATACCACGTTAGATAATGAAGATAAGCAAAAGGCATTTATAGAAAGGCTGCAGGGATATGGTGTATTCAAATCAATAGATGTCATACCTCTTTCGCCAGTCGAAGCAGCAACCCAGTTTGCCGATAAAGGCATAGATATTATTTTTATATTTTTAAAGCAAGAATGTTTTAATATCCCCCTACTTTATACATGGCATCCTAAATTAAAGGATAATGGCTGGCTATCTGGTATGATTCTCTCGCATGAGACAGAAGAAGACCATTTTTTAAGAGAGGTTCTGGAAAATTTTGCCTTAGAAAAAGGCATTGGATACTCAATCTTACCCAGACCCCTCACAGAGAATATGTTTGAAATATATCCTGCAAAGATAGCTGATGGGCTGAGGATGATACAGGAATATTTAAGTCTTGGTAAATTTAGGTCTGCCCGGCAGATTTTATTAGATATAGAGATGTTATATCCCCATTCACCTTTTTTTGCAAACCTCAGGGCAGAGCTTGATTATCAGTGCGGCATGATAGAAGATGCAAAAAGGCTTTTTTCATCAATAATAAATCATTGGCCATACCATGTAAGGGCATTAAATAATCTGGCTGCAATAGAGATTAATCATGGCAATTATAATAACGCCAAGGCAATCTTGGGAAAGATACTCCAGATAGACCCTTTCAATTACGATGCTAAAAATAGCCTTGAAGAGACAGAGAGGAGATTAAGGAGAATGTAAAATTTCTAAAGAAAAATTTTTGATACTGATATGTGGTTTTGGTGGGGAGGCCTGCTTAAAACTTCAGGTCTTGAGGAATATCCCTAATCTTTTGTTAAAGATAGATTATCTCTGCTCGATTCGATAGATTTTTTTCATGATGCTAAAAAAGAATTAGAGAAAATTAATAAATAGAGATGATAATATGATTAAGCTATGGCAAAAATGGGCGGTAATGATCGATGTAAATAATGTCTGCGGGCACAACTGTATTTATTGCCCCAAACACATCAGACACCTGCGAAAAGACCAGATCACTCAGATGACAGAAGATGAGATAATCAGGGCGATAAGATCTTTAGAGGATTGGCCTGGGAAGATCGGCTTTACCGGTGGCGAGCCATTAAATTATCCCGATGTCCCTGGCCTGTGCAAAATTGTAAGAGAATTAATTCCAAAAGAGAAGGCCTTAATTTTTACCTCTCATGAGAAAAGGCTCACCCAGTTTAAGGGTCTTATAGACGATACCTTCAGCGAGGTGTACATAAATTTTCATAACGAAGAACAAAAAAAAGTTTGCTTACACCACCCATTACTTCTTGCAGTAGGTGACATGGCACCTGATAGAGCTACTATGAAAACTCTAATTGAGAACTGCTGGTGCAATAAAATGTGGTCTCCTATTATAGGAAAGAAGGGGGTTTTTTTCTGCGATTGTGCATTGGGGCTTGATACAGCCTTAGATATGGATGGAGGATGGCCTGTGGAACCTGGCTGGTGGAAAAGAAACGATTATTCAGATCAAATTGAAAAATATTGTTATCTGTGCGGTATGTGTCTTCCATATCCAGGCCAAAATCTCGCAGATGGGGATGAACTCATCTCTTATGGATTATATGAAAAGTTTAAAAAACATAACTTAAGAAATCTTAAAAATATGAGGGTAGTAGAAGATAGGCTGACAGTTGATGATATTAAAAGAAATTCAGTCGGCTGGCAACCATGGCATAACAGACAGGATAGAGGATATGAGGGCCCCGAATATGTTAATCTAAAGATTGCTATAGTTTCTGCCTGGTATAATGAAGAACATTTAGCCCCACTTTTTCTGAGGCATTACGATTTTGCTGATGAGATACACATAATTCTCGATACCGCAACGAACGATAGGACAGAAGAGATACTCAGGGCAGACCCAAGGGTTATAATTCATAGGCAGGTTTATCCTCCTGACGGATTAGATTGGACCATTAAACAGGCGAAAATAGACGAGGTGTATTCACAGGTTAAATCTGACTGGGTTTTTGTGGTGGATGCAGACGAATTTCTCTTCAAAAGCGGTGAAAAAGATATAAAAAGGTTTCTTGCAAGACAGCCAGGAGAGGTTATGTGGGCAAAACTATGGCAGGTATATCGCCATGAATGGGATAAAGACATAGATTATAGTAAGCCACCTGTCTCTCAAAGGCGACACGGTATACCATTAGAACCTGAAAGTCGTGATTATCACATGCCTGACAGGGCTTATCTAAAACCTATCGTAATAAGAGGAGGAAAGGACCCTAAATGGAACTGTGGATGTCATAACTATTTTGGAAGGCTTATCGAGTGCATGGATATGATGGATGGTGCCCACTGGCATATGGCAGACCCTGGAATTGCTGTTAGAAGAAGGATGCAGACAAAGGCACGGCAGGGCAGAAAAAATCTTCAATTTGGCCTTGGCATACAGAACCACTATATTACAGAAAAGGCAATATTGTATGAATGCTGGCTGCACAGAAATGACCCCATTGTAATTTACACAGGCTTTGAAGAGGATGAGTGTATAAATTCAACAAAATCCCCTGAGGCAATGAATATTGTAGAATTTTTAAATATACTACATTCCACAGACAGGATGGATTTTTTTCTTAAACAGATAGACAATATCTTTGAAAAATGGGGCAATGAAAATGATGAAAGGGCTGTTCTTGAGGTATTCAGACTTTTTCCAGAAAACGGAATCTTTATGAACAGAATCGGTGAACATCTCGTAAGGAACAATAAACATGAAAAGGCAAAAGAGGTCTTTATAAGCGGATTAAAATATAATCCAGACTATGCCGAGTTATGGTGCAATCTCGGTTATGTATTTTATTTGTTGAGGGATTATGAACAGGCATACAAATATACTAAGATTGCCTTAAGTATTGATGATTCCAATGAAATCTATAAGGAAAATCTTGCTATAATTGAAGGTGCATTATCTGATATTTCTGAAGATAATAATCAAAAAGATATATTAAGAAGGATGAAAGAGGACTGGGATAAATGGGCAAAAGAGAGTGCAAGGTATTATGTCCACACAACAGAAAAAGAGGAAAATGAAGAAGAGTTTGATCAGTCAGGAAAGGACAATGTTGATAATATTATTATGCCAAAACTAAACTTAATCACGGATGGAAAGGACCCTAAGACATTAAGGATGCTTGAAATTGGGTGTGGAATTGGCAGGATGACAAAACATCTTGCAGGCATTTTTGGTAAGGTTTATGGTATCGATGTATCAGAAGAGATGACAAAGAGGGCCTCTGAGAGGCTAAGGGGTGTAGAAAATACATTTTTTTGTGTTAATAATGGTTTTGATCTATCTTTTTTTAGAGATAGCGTCTTCGATTTTGTCTTTTCCTTTATAGTATTTCAGCATATCCCAGAAAAAGAAATAATCTTTAATTATATCAAAGAAGTATACAGGGTTTTGAAAAACAAAGGTGTTTTTATGTTTCAGGTCCAGGGATGTATGGACCCACAATGGCTTGCCATGAAAAAAGACACATGGCATGGTGAAACAGTGACTGAAGAAGAAATAAGCTTAATAGCCGGTGAACTTGGGTTTACTATCTTAGAAAAGAAAGGACAGGGGACTCAGTATTCATGGTATATCATGAAAAAACAGATTTCCGTCTCCATTGTAATCCCTGTATACAACAATATTGAATTAACAGGGACCTGTGTTAATTCAATATTAAAACAAGAAAAAAATAGTAATTACGAAATAATCATAGTTGATAACGGCTCAATAGATGAAACCAATAATTACTTCAACAACTTAGAAATACAGAAAATCCGCTATTTCAGACTCGAGGAAAATCTTGGCTTTGTAGGGGGATGCAACTTTGGTGCTTCCCATGCTGAGGGAGACTATATAGTATTTCTCAATAATGACACAGAGATACAGATAGGATGGCTTGATAATCTTTTGAAAACTTTTCAAATTAGGCCTGACTGCGGTGCAGTAGGCTGTAAGCTTATATATCCTGATGGTACCCTCCAGGAGGCAGGGGGGATTATATTCTCAGATGGAAATGGCTGGAATTATGGACGAGGTATGAATCCTGGTGATCCAGGATTCAACTTCGTAAGGGAGGTGGATTACTGTTCAGGCGCCGCACTGATGGTAAGAAGGGACTTATGGGATGAAATTGGCGGGTTTGACGAAAGGTATTCTCCTGCCTATTATGAAGATACCGACCTATGTTTCGAGATAAGAAAGAGGGGGTATAAGGTTTATTACCAGCCTAAGAGTGTGGTAGTCCACCACGAAGGGAAGACAGCAGGGACAGATACCACCTATGGATTTAAAAAGTATCAGGAGATAAACAGGGAAAAATTTATTGAAAAATGGAAAGATGAGCTTATATCCCAGTGTCCATATGATGTGAAGCATGTAAAAAAAGCAGCAGAAAGAGGTATAAAGGGGAAAATCTTTGTTCTGGACCATTTTTTACCTATGTATGATAGGGCCTCTGGTTCGTTGAGATTATTTAATATTTTGAAGATGATGAAGGCACTTGATTATCATGTGGTGTTTATTGCTATGAACAACGAATCGGAGGAGAGATACAGGTCAATTTTAGAGGAACTGGGGATAGAAACATACACAATGCAATATTTTTTAAAGGGAAATTATATTGACATAGCAAACCTTTCCGCATTTTTGAAAGAGGCAGGATTTGATTATGCACTGATTGAATTCTGGAATTTAGCAAAGGACTGGATACCTTTTTTAAAAAGGATTTCTAAAGATCCAAAGATTATCGTTGACTCCGTAGATATACACTTCATCCGTGAGATAAGGGAGGCCCAACTTGCAAAAGATCCGAAACTATTAAAAAAGGCTATGGCAAATAAACAGGATGAGATATCTACATACCGCCAGGCAGATAGGGTGTGGGTGGTTACAGAGGATGACAAAGGGGCTATAGAGGAATACCTGGGTAGCAGAATACCCATTGATATAGTCCCGAATATCCATGAAAAGATAGACATAAAAAAGGTGTTTGAAGATACAGAGGATATCCTTTTTGTTGGAAATTTTAATCATCCGCCTAATAGAGATGCAGCTTTTTTTCTATGTAATGAGATATTTCCGTTCATAAAGAATGCACTAAAAGGCGTAAAACTCTATATAGTAGGGAATAATCTCCAGGAGGACATCAAATCCCTTGCAACAGAGGATATAATTGTGACGGGGTATGTTGAAGACCTTGCGCCATATCTTTTAAAATCAAGGCTATCCGTTGCCCCACTCCGTTACGGTGCAGGCATGAAGGGTAAGATAGGGGAGGCGCTTTCCTGGGGTTTGCCTGTTGTTACCACATCTATAGGTGCTGAGGGTATGGGTTTAGTAGATGAAATCCATGTCCTTATTGCTGATGAAGCAAAGGAATTTGCAGATAAAGTCATACGTCTTTATAATGATGGCGACCTGTGGGATAGGCTTTCTAAAAATGGAAAGGCCTATATCCATGATAATTTTTCTCCAGATGCAGTAAAGAAAAAAATCGAAGAGATATTCTTAAAAGATTCAGGGGGAAAAAACAGCTTACCAATTAAAGAAAGTGTATTCGGTATAGAAAAGATAATTAAATTTTCTCCACCAGAATTTAAAAATCATCTTGTCAGCATCATTATACCTGTCAAAGAGAACTGGGAATATACAAAGGTGTGCCTTGATTCGATTTCAAGATATACAGATCTGCCCTATGAGATAGTAATTGTTGATAATGGTTCTGAAATACCAATATATAAAAATCTTGCAAAATGGAGGGATAGAAATCCAAAGATTTCTATAAGATACCTGAGACTTAAAGAAAACAAAGGGTTTGCAGGGGGTTGCAATAAAGGGGTAGATGTATCTATTGGAGATTATCTCATATTTTTAAATAACGATACTGTTATAACACCTGGGTGGATTAAAGGGCTATTGATACCTCTTTTAAATGATGGTTCTATAGGTATAACTGGCCCTATTTCTAACCTGGTAAATGGCAGGCAGAGGATACATGATTGTCCCTTGAATTTTAATTCACCGGTGACACTTGATTACGGAAAACTTGCCTCATACCAGTTGAAGATCTCTAAAGAAAATCTGAATACATATATAACAACAGAGGCAATTATGGGGTTGTGTCTTTGTATAAGGAAATCCCTCTTTGATGAGATTGGTGGCTTTGATGAGGTATTTTATCCAGGAAACTATGAGGATTCAGACCTTTCAATGAGAATACAATTAGAAGGTTATTCTATTTTAATATGCAAAGATGTGTTTATCTATCATTTTGGAAATAGGACCTTTCAAAAAGGCTTTGATTATCGAGATGTCTATCTTGAAAATATGAAAAGATTTAAGGAAAAGTGGGGCGTTGAAGAAGAAATACATCATGAAAAAGAGATGTATCATGAGATATTGAGAAGAAAAGATGGTTTTGATAAAAATACCTTTTCTGTTACAAAAAATACAAAAGGTATTTTTTTAAATGTATTCAACAAAAAAAGCATAAAGGATATCCTTGAGTTTTATAGCAAAAAACGTTTTACTAAGGATGTTACGCTCAAAATATATCATGATGGAATAGACGAAAAAGAGATAAAAGACAAAATATTATCCAACCCAGCCTTTCATAATCTTGTGGAGCATAATGAAATTACCTTTATCAATGGCACAATAAACCATGCATTAGATAAAAATGAAGAGAACAGATATTGCCTAGTTTTTTCCTGGAAAGATAAGATCTCGGATGAACTGTTTTATTCAGAGGAGATGGTGATAGTATGATTTTTCAATATTTTTAAGGAGATAGATATATGTTTTTTGGCGAATTGATCCCAACTAAAAGGGCAGTGATTGATGTAAACAGGGTGTGTAATGCGAGATGTCAGATGTGTTACTACACCTATGATAAAGATAAATGGACAAAGCCGAGAGATATAATAAAAAAAGAGCTTATTTTAGCAAAAAAACGGGGTAATACATCTACTGATTTTACAGGAGGGGAGCCTACAATACATCCCGAGATGCCTGAGATTATAAAATTTTCTGAGTCAATAGGCCTTCATACATGTATCATAACAAATGGCCTTGCAATAGAAAAAATCAAAAGAATAGTAGATTCAGGATGCCGTGAATGGCTTTTGTCAATACATGGATATAAAGAAATGCAGGATCAGCTATTCGGGGTTAAGGGTGCATGGGATAGGATGCAAAATACCATAGAGTTTTTAAAAGCAAATAAATGTTTTGTAAGGGTCAACTGCACATTGACAAGGTATAATTATAAGGATCTGCCTTATCTTGCCCACTATTATTTGAATCATGTCAATGCAAGGATAGTAAATTTTATCAATTTTAACCCCCATTATCAGTGGGGAGCAGTTGAATAACCAGAGGTATATGAGAAACTAAATCAGGTACAGATAAGGGTTTCAGAGGTGGCACCATATCTAAAAGAGGCATTAGATATCTTGGAGGCAAATAACCTATGGGCAAATGTGCGGTATTTTCCATTTTGTCCTTTAAGAGGTTACGAGGCACACATCTGCAATAATCCCCAGGTAATGTTCGATCCCTATGAATGGGATTACGGTGTTTATCCAAAGACAGAAGAGAGATACCTTGCCCATGGAAGGGAGTTTCAACGACAGATTAACTCCTGTGAAGATAAATGCGGAGAATGTGGAATTCTGAATGTCTGTGGCGGTGTAAACAGAAATTATGCAAGGCTGCATGGGTATTCAGAGCTTGAGCCATATAAAATAAAAATAGAACATCCATACCATTTCAAAACTGACCTTGAGGCGGATATTATTATCCCTGCATATAAACCATCAAGAAATCTCCAGCATCTGCTTATGGAACTGGCTGAAAAAACAATCCCTCCTTACAATATAATCCTTTTGTCAAAGTTGCAAAGCGCGGCAATGAATCGCAATTATGGTCTTGAAAGGTCAAAAAGTCCATATGTGATTATGTGTGATGATGACATCTCTGATCTGCCTTATGGTTGGAATAGAACCCTTATAGATGTTTTGAAAGAGAATAGGGAGATAATGGCGGTCTCTGCAAGACTGATGAATCCTGATGGAACGCCAGGCAGGAATACCTCAAATAATTATGACCTTGATTTACGGCTCGTCCCTGTTGATTTTATACCAACCGCCTGTTGTATATTCAGAAAAACAGACTTGCGGTTTGATTCACGCTATATAAGGGCAGGATGGGAGGATACAGATTTTTTTATGCAGATGAAGCATACGCTTAAGGGTCAGATCGTTATCTGCAATGATGTCAAGGTTGTCCATGTGAACGAGGAGAAAAATACAGGGGGCACGCAAAATACATTCAATCAGATGCTTTTTCAAGAGAAATGGTTTAAAAAGAAACCATCAATGGAAGACATTAGTGATTTAGTGGAGAAAGGGGAATTGGAAAAAGCTATCCCTTTATTGAAGGATGAGCTTGAAAAAAAACAGGATAATCCCATATTAATAAATCTTTTAGGGATTGCCTATTTAAAGATGGGTAGTTTAGATGATGCTATCGAATGTTTTTACGTCTCATCGAAAATGGAACCAGAAAATGTAGATTATTTAAAAAATCTTATTGAGACAAGTCAGATAAAAGGTAAATATGATTATCTGGAGACATACCTAAGGGATATGATAAGGCAAAACCCTGATATCCCTGAATACCCATATCTCCTTTCTGAATGTTTAATATGGCAGGAAAGACACGATGAGGCAGTAAGATTGCTTGAAGAAAACGAAAAAAGATTCCCCGAACATTTAGAAACCAAGACATTAAAAGACTCGATAGTTAATGAATCACAAAAGCGATAGAGAGGGTCTAATAATTTAAGACCTAACCTATGATGCCTTTAGTGGATACCAATTATCTCTTGATTATAAGGGTATTCCAATGTATAAAAGATACCTGTATCTGACTTGGATTGGAGATATGCATGATGGCCCCTAAAGATGAAGGGATTGGGAGACCTCCCTGGGGTAGATGGTTAGTCCTCCAGGATGAGGATGATTTTAAGGTAAAGAGGATTGAGGTCCTGCCTGGACACAGGCTTAGCTATCAAAAACACCTCAAGAGAGAGGAACACTGGCAGATAGTCCGAGGTGAGGGAAAGGTAACCATAGATGGCAGAGACTGTTATCTTAAGGCTGGTGAATGTATAAGAATACCAAAAGAGGCATCCCATAGGATAGAGAATATTGGTGATAAGGAACTCATCTTTATTGAGGTCCAGAGGGGTGACTACTTTGGTGAGGATGATATAATCAGGATAGAGGATGATTACGGGAGGAATACCTGATGAGGAGGATTTTCAGCGGCATACAGCCCACAGGTGATATCCATATAGGTAATTATGTGGGGGCTATAAAACAATGGGTAGAGCTGACAGAGGATTATGACTGTGTATACTGCGTGGTTGATTACCATGCCATTACTATTGAATATGAGATAGGTGAGCTTAGACAGAGGACATTAGATACCGCTACCATACTTATGGCATGCGGGTTATCCCCTGAAAACTGTAGGCTTTTTGTCCAGTCTCATGTTCCTGAGCATACAGAGCTTGCCTGGATATTTAACTGTGTGACGCCAATAGGTGAGCTGGAGAGGATGACACAATTCAAGGACAAATCAAGACAGCATAGGGCGAATATCAATATGGGTCTTATGGACTATCCTGTACTCCAGGCTGCAGATATCCTCATCTATAAGGCAGGCTATGTTCCAGTGGGTGAAGACCAGGTTCAGCATATAGAGCTATCAAGAGAGGTTGCAAGAAGGTTCAATGGCAGATTTGGCGAGGTATTCCCTGAGCCCCAGGCTATTCTGTCCCTTGCGCCGAGGATACTCGGTATAGATGGTGCTAATAAGATGTCCAAGTCCCTGAATAATTATATTGGTCTTCTTGAAGATGATGATGTTATATGGGAGAAACTAAGAACAGCAGTAACTGATGTAAACAGGGTCAGGAGAATTGACCCTGGCAATCCTGAATTGTGTAATATCTATACTATTCATAGGGCATTTTCCAGAGATGAGGAGCTATTGGAGATAGATAAAGGCTGCAGACATGCCTCTATTGGTTGTATTGACTGCAAAAAGATGCTTTTTAAGGATATGATGGAAGAGCTGACCCCTATAAGGGAGAAGGCAGAATCCCTGAAAAAAAATTCAGACTATGTCAGGGATGTGTTAAGGCATGGTGCAGCATCGTGCAGTGAGATAGCAAAAAAGACCATGGAAGAGGTAAGGACGGGTCTCGGCATATACTATCCTGCCTGATGCCTCCTTCTCGGGTCAAAGATATCCCGCAAACCCTCTCCTAAAAGATTATAGCCCATAACAGTAAAGAATATGGCAAGTCCTGGATAGAGGCTTAGCCACCATGCAACCTCTATATTGTCCTTTGCCTGGGTGAGGATATTACCCCAGCTTGGGGTTGGAGGTTGAACCCCTATGCCAAGAAAACTCAATGCAGACTCTGTTAATATTGCACCACCTATACTGAGTGTAGCCACAACATAAACAGGCGTTAGTGCATTAGGCAGGACATGGCCGAAGATTATCCTTTTTTCAGTAAATCCCTGTGCCTTTGCAGCAAGAACAAATTCTTTATTTTTTATACCCAAAACCTCTGCACGGACAAGCCGGGCTATGCCCATCCAGTTTGTTAGACCTATGACTATCATTATATTCCAGATACTTGGCTCAAGAAGGGCGATAACCGCAAGGATAAGAAAAAAGGTGGGGAAACACATCATAAGATCCACAAACCTCATGAAGACCTCATCTGTTATCCCGCCATAGTAACCGGATATGGCACCTATAATTATGCCTATAAGGACAGCGATACCTACAGACACAAACCCAACAAGGAGGGATATCCTGCTTCCATAGACTACCCTTGCAAACACATCCCTGCCAAGCGTATCTGTTCCGAAGGGGTGTTTGATTGATGGGGGCGAAAGGATATTTTTCATATCAGGCTCTACAGGGTCATGGGGTGATATTATTGGCGCTGCTATGGCACAAAAAAACATGGGTAAAAGGATAATAAGCCCTATGAGGGCAAGGTTGTGTCTTATAACTCTTCTGATTATCTCCATAGTCAGCCAGGCTGTGAACCTATTTCAGTTCCATCTTAGTCTATTTTTTCATATAAATATTACATCTTCAACAAGAGGGTGTCAAATTCAATAAAATGCATTTTTGCCCTCTTTGAGTGGATGGGTTTTCCCTGTTTCCTATATAATCATTGACTTTGTTTTTGCCTGATTATACTATAAATCACCTAAGATGACATCAAGGCATATAAAAAAGTTCAATAGTTAGGTAACTTTCAGGGTTGTTATGGAACGAGAAAAGGTCATAATAATATTAAAGGTAGCGAAAAGCCTTATCCTTAAAGCCCTTTTGGCTGTTGCCATATCAGGTGTAGTAAGTTTTTTATTCTCAAAGCCCTTGCTTTTAAGACTATTAAAGAACACAAGCATGAAGGTCTATTATTATACACTCCCGGAGGTTTTTTTGTCCTCTGTCGAGCTATCCATCTTTGCAGGGGCCTTCTTTGCCATGCCTGTCATAGTAGTGATTGCCTGGCTGGAACTGAGGGGTGTTTTAAAATTAAAGGCATTAGAGGGCCTTGTCTTCTCTGCATCTACCATAATACTTTTTTATCTCGGCGGTTTTTTCTGTTACCTTGTTGTCTTGCCTTCAGGGATAAAGTTTCTTGTGGGATATGAAAATGAGATGCTTAAGGCGATGATCTCGGTGGAAAAGTTTATAACCTTCTGTGCCATTATGGTTTTTGCCTTCGGGGTTACCTTCGAGATACCCATAATACTTCTTCTTGCAAGTAAAAAAGGGGTGCTTAAATCTCGGACATTGACAAAGACAAGGAGGTTTGCAGTCCTTTTTATAGCTATAGCATCTGCCATAATAACCCCTACCCCTGATGTCTATAATATGATGCTTCTTGCTGTCCCAACCTATTTTCTCTTCGAGATAGGCATAATATTAATGAAGATCAACGAAAGAAAACAAAAAACACTGTTGACCCAAAGGGATTTATAAATTATAAAATGGGGATAATGAGGCATATATTTAGTATACCTGAGAAGAAGGCATGGAAGTGTATTTAGAAAAACTTGGCTATATCGGCATTTTCATAGGGACTTTTCTGGAGGGGGAGACCACTGTTCTTTTGGGTGGCATCCTCTCAAAGCTTGGCTATATGAACATATGCAAGGTATTTTTATTTGCCTTTTTAGGCACATTTGCCGGTGATTTTACATTCTTTAGCCTGGGCAAAAAATTTGGTAGAAACATAATAGATAGATATGAATTTCTCTCCAGCAAGGTGCCCATAGCCGATAAGATAATAAAAAAACACGGTAATTTTATAATTTTTATAATAAGATTTCTTGTGGGTATAAGGGCGGTGGTTTTGCTTCTTCTGGGGTGCACAAACATTAAGTGGGGTAAGTTTCTTTTTTTTAGCATTACAAATTCTATCCTCTGGAGCATACTCGTATCAATCATTGGCTATGTCTTTGGCAATGTTGTTTATCTCTTTATTAAAGATATGAAGCAGTATGAATGGCATATAATATCTGCCATTATGTTCGTAATCTTGATCTTGATCCTCATATACAGGCGTATTATGGAGAAGAAGGAGAAGTCCTATGCAGATAGATGAGAAAACCATAAGGGAACTGAGAAAAAAGATTGACATAGAGATGAACAAAAAAGAGATCGAGATAATACAGTTATGGATGAAGGAGATAGAGACTATCTATAAAAAAAGATATGACAGTTTAGGCTCCCTCCAGATTGAGTTAAAACTGCTTTTAGAGAGGATGAACAACAGGGTGACCATGCTTAATACACTTATTAAGGATTCAAGGTGATAAGAGGGGAAAAGACAAGGGAGGCCCAGGAGGCCATTGAGGGTGCTGAGGGCACTATTGCCAGGATTCTGAGGCCTGTGCTGGCATCTATCATTATTATAGCGATGGTCTTGTCTTGTGCTATCACTGAGTTATATGCACAGACATCACAACGAAGGCCAGATACCATAGAGAAAAGACTATCAGAACTTGAAAAAGAGGTGGCACGATTAAGAAGAGAGACAGATTTCTATGACCTATCCCATCTCCCTGATAGCCTCATACTCTGCGATAAGAAGACACCCCTTAATAGAGATGATATAAGGGAGAGGTTTGAGAGGGAGATGTTCCTGTTTCTTGAAAATAAAGGTCTTCTTGTTATATTGATAAAACGATATTTTAAATATCAGGGGTTGATCGGTGAGGAGATAAAGAGGCTCTCATTGCCCAGTGATTTGGTTTTTCTTGTAGTGATAGAGAGTTATCTCAATCCAAGGGCGCTCTCAAGGGCTAATGCAGCAGGGATGTGGCAGTTTATCAGAGAGACAGGGAAAAGAGAGGGCCTATATATAGATGACAACATAGATGAAAGATATAATATTAAGAGGTCAACAAGGTCTGCGCTTACACATCTTAAAAAACTCAATGAGGAGTTTAATGACTGGTTTATAGCCATGGCTGCATATAATGCTGGGCCAGGGAGGTTAAGAGAGGCCATGGCAAATCAAAATACAAAGGATTTTTTTGACCTTTTTCTTCCAGAGGAGACCGAGCGTTACATCTTCAGGATTATCGCCATAAAGGAGGCTATACTAAATCGGGAAAGATACGGGATAAGAATAGACGATAAGAGCCTTTACAAACCAGTGGCATTAAAAGAGGTTATAATTGAGACAAGCAAGGAGATACATATAGCAGTTCTGTCAGATGCTATGGGTCTCCCCTTTAAGGCCTTTAGAGATTACAATCTCCACATGAGACGATACAGATTGCCTAAAGGTGTCTATGCTGTCAATGTGCCCTCTGAAAAGGTGTCCCAGTTTATAAAAAACATTAATAGTTATCCACACATAAAGGTATTACGTGAAAAATAGAACAATCTTTAAAATTTAGTGCCTTAAAATCCGATTATACAGCACTACTTAGACCTGCATAGGCATTTTTTACAGTCAAAATATCCTAATTATTTCAATAAAATATAAAATTTAGTGAAAAAAATAACAAACTATGCTTTTTTATGTTGACAAGGGCATATCAAATATTGAATATCTATTAATGCTACTATGGATATACTTATAGAGTTCTCATACGTTGTTGTCTTCGTAATTGTGGCTATACTGTTTACCATTGCACCTGTAGTCATAGCGTGGCTCATTGCCCCACGGACAATTGGTGATAAGACACTTACAACCTATGAGTGTGGGATACAGCCTTTTGGTAGTGCCTGGACACGTCATACAGTGGTTTACTACATCTATGCACTTATCTTTATAGCATTTGATGTGGATATATTATATCTTTTCCCGGCAGCCCTGGGCTACACAAGACAGGAAAATATATGTGAGTTTTATTCACTGCTGGTTTTTATTCTTATCCTGGTGCTTGCAATAGTCTATGCATGGGGAAAGGGGGTCTTCACCTGGAAACGAAAGAGCCTATTATAAAACTCGCTATTGCAGAGAAGTTTATAAATCTTGCAAGGGCAAACTCTATATGGCCCATGACATTCGGCCTTGCCTGCTGTGCCATAGAGATGATGGCAGCAGCAATGGCACGATTCGATATAGCCCGTTTTGGTGCTGAGGTCTTCAGGCCAAGTCCAAGGCAGGCTGACCTCATGATAGTGAATGGAACCGTTACAAAAAAGATGGCGCCCACTGTTGTGACCCTTTATGAGCAGATGCCATCGCCTAAATGGGTTATTGTAATGGGTAACTGTGCCATCTCAGGCGGTCCCTTTGGATTTAAGGGACAATACAACATCATTGAAGGCATTGATAAACTCATACCTGTAGATGTCTACGTGCCTGGCTGCCCACCAAGGCCTGAGGGGCTTCTTGAGGGGCTTATGAAGCTGGAGGAGAAGATTACAGGGACAAGGCGTTTCCCTGTGCCTGAACAGAGATGGTAAAAGAGATATCAGAAAAGATAAAAGAGAGTATAGGCTCTGTTGAGCCTGTTGAAACCCCGTATGACCAGAGGGGGTATCATCTATCCATAGAGGCTACTCAGGCAAATATAGTTGACATCACAGGCTTTTTTGATAGAATCGGTTTCTATCTTGCTGATATGTGCTGTGTTGACTATATAGATTATCTTGAGATTGTGTATTTTTTTAACAATCACAGTAAGGTATGCAGGATAAGGGTGACCCTTAAGGTTGACCCTGAAAGACCCTCTGCGCCTACTATCTCCCATATATATAAGATCGCCCGGTGGTATGAAAGGGAGATCCACGAATTCTTCGGGGTCCTATTTGAGGGTCATCCTTTTATGACATATCTGTTTCTCCACGATCAGATAGACTTCTACCCGTTGAGGAAAAAACAGGTTCCAGTCCCAGAGAAGGACAAGAGGCTTCTCAACTCATTCAACCCTGAGGAACAGGAGGATGGCTTCTTCCTGAATCTTGGTCCCCAGCACCCAAGCACCCATGGCGTTCTCAGGGTTGTGGTGAAGATGAACGGCGAATATATACTGAGTGCTGAGCCTATCCTCGGCTATCTTCACAGGATGCATGAAAAGATGGCGGAGAACAGGACCTATCAGCAGTTTTATCCAAATCCAGCAAGGATGGATTATCTCGGGGCATTGAATTTCAATCTTGGTTATGTAACAACCGTTGAGAAATTATGCGGCATTGAGGTGCCTGAGCGTGCCCAGTATATAAGAACCATAACAGCAGAGCTCAACAGGATCTCAAGTCATCTTCTATGGTTCGGTGCCTTTGTTGCAGACCTGGGGGGGTTAACCCCATTTCTCTATACATTTGATGACAGGGAGAACATCCTTGATATACTCGAGGCAGTGGCAGGCTCAAGGCTTACATACTCATATTTTAGATTCGGTGGACTCTTTAATGATGTGGACGATGATTTTGTGAAAAATGTAAAAAAATTTATAGACCGTCTGAGGAGTCGATTCAGCATGTATGAGAGGCTTGTGACCGGCAATGTGATATTTATAAATAGGGTAAAAAATATAGGCGTCATGGACAAGACATATCCGCTAAAATACGGTTGCTCCGGGCCTGTAATAAGGAGTATAGACATACCTTTTGACATAAGAAAACATGAACCCTACGCCGCATATGACAGGGTTGATTTTGAAGTGGCAACAGGGACAAATGCTGATAACATGGACCGTTATCTTATTCGCATCAAGGAGATGGGGATAAGCCTTAATATAATAGAGAAGGCATTGAATGACCTGCCATCAGGCCCTATCAAGGCAGAAAAGATCCCAAAGAAGTTAAAACCACCAAAGGGAGACATATACCATACTATTGAATCCCCGAGGGGTGAGCTTGGTGTATATATTGTTAGCGACGAGAGCGATGTTCCATACAGGATGAGATGGAGGGTTCCTTCATATTCAAATCTTATGACATTCCCAGAGCTTGCAGGGGGGTCACTCATTGCTGATGCCATTGCAACACTTGGTAGTTATGATCTTGTTATACCTGAAATAGATAGATAAGGAGATATCAGGTTTGTGTGGATTAGATAGCATCATGGCAATAATGGGCAAAGAGCTAGCAAGGCTCATTATAGGGCTAATAGGGGTTCTTGTTGTGGTTGTGGTGAACGCCCTTCTCCTCACATGGGCAGAACGAAAGATAAGCGGGCATATGCAGAAGAGGATAGGACCCAAAGAGGTGGGCCCCTATGGACTCATCCAGCCCATTGCAGATGGCCTAAAGCTCCTGGCAAAGGAACTGTTGACCCCTGTCAATGTAGATAGGCCCCTTTACTATCTCGCCCCTGTCATTGTCTTTATCCCTGTCCTTGTTTCCTTCATAGTGATACCCTTTGATGGATATCTCCAGGTAAAGGATATTAATGTGGGTATCCTTGTGATACTTGCATTCTCATCCCTATCCGTGCTTTCAATCCTTATTGCAGGATGGGGGTCAAACAACAAATATTCTTTGATAGGCGCCACAAGGAGTGTTGCCCAGAATATAGCCTATGAGATACCCCTCTTGCTCTCCCTTTTGCCAGTGGTATTCATGGCAAACTCCTTTTCCCTGAGAGACATCGTAGAGGTACAGAGGGAGGGCTGGTTTGTGTGGAGATGGCAGTTCTTTGCCTTCCTCATATACTTTATTGCTGCCACAGCAGAGACGAATAGGACACCCTTTGACCTCCCTGAGGCAGAGAGCGAGCTTGTTGCTGGTTTCCACACAGAGTATTCTGGCATGCGATTCGCTTTGTTCTTCCTTGCTGAATATACAAACATCTTTATAGTCAGCGCTATCGCAACCACATTCTTCCTTGGCGGTTACCTTGGACCAGTGCTGCCAGGTTTTGTGTGGTTTTTTATAAAGACCTATTTTCTTGTATTTGTGATTATGTGGTTCAGATGGACATTCCCCAGGGTAAGGTTTGACCAGCTTCTTAATTTTTCATGGAAGATTTTGATACCAGTAGCATTTGCAAACCTTATTGTAACAGGGGGTATTTTAAAGCTATGAGGAACAGGTAATGGTAAGGGATGTAGTAACAGGCGCTATATCTTTGCTTAAGGGTATGGGGGTAACCATTAAGGCATTCTTCAGCCCTGTTGTTACAGTTCAGTATCCCAGGGAGACCATCAACATAACCCCCCGCTTTAGGGGACATACAAAGCTTGTAGCAGATAATGAAAACCCTGAAAAGACAAGATGTATAGTGTGCGGCATGTGCGAGAGAAGCTGCCCCTCCAATTCTATCAAGGTGATAGGGGAGAAGAAAGAGGGGGAAAAGAAGAAGAGTCTCACAAAATACCTCCTTAATTTTACTACATGCAGCCACTGTGGTCTATGTGTTGAGTCATGCCCTACTGATGCCCTTGCATTTTCAGCTGATTATAACCCTGCATCGTTTACTAAAGAGACATTCTACTACGACCTTGCCCTTGAGTTTGAGAAGAGGAAGAATAGATAATGCATTTAGCTGACATAGTATTTATCATTATTGTATTGGTGACAATGGCTGGGGCACTGATTACAGTCCTTTCCGGCTCCTTAATCTATGCCCTCATGGGGCTTATAGGAGCCATGTTCGGTATTGCAGGGCTTTATATCTATCTCTATGCACCCTTTATAGCCATGATGCAGATACTTATCTATGTGGGAGCCATATCCATTCTTATTGCATTTGCCATCATGCTTGCAGGCCCCATGTTTAAAAGACCAACGGAATGGACAAGACCTATTAAGTTTATATCAGGGGCAATAACCGGTATTGTCTCTTTTATCGTGTTTTTCAGTGTCATCATGCGGACTGAGTGGTCAGGGGTCAAGGCAGAGCCAATAACCATGACCACAAAGGATCTAGGAAGGGCACTATTTGACAGATTCATGCTTCCCTTTGAGCTTATCTCTCTTCTGATAGTGGTGAGCGTGATAGGTGCTATAATGCTTGCACTTTATTCAAGGAAGGAAAGATGACAGGAAGTTTTTTATTTAATAACCTTTATATATATATGTTTCTGGCTTTATTCCTCATGTGCTGTGGTATACTCGGCATAGTCTATAGAAGGACCCTTATTGCCATGCTTATATCCATTGAGCTTATAATGAATGGTGCAGGTCTTAACTTTGTTGCCATAAACAGGTTTTTATACCCTGACAGGGTGAATGGCCAGGTATTTACACTTTTTATAATGGGGATTGCAGCGGCTGAGACAGCCATTGCCCTTGCCATTATAATAGTTATATTCAGACGCTTCAAAAAGATAGAAGCCGAGACACTAAAGGAGATGAAAGATTAGGATATGACCATAGAGAGCCCTATTACTCTTATACCCATAGTTATAGTCCTTATAACAACAATCCTTATTATGTTCTCAGGTAAAAGGCCCAACCTTAGGGAATTTTGGTCTTTTGCTGGCTCTATTGCCACATTCCTGTCTGTGGCTTATATGGTTCCCATAATCTTTAATGGGCAGAAGATTGTATATACCCTATCAACTATTGCACCAGGTATCTCACTGAACTTCAGGGTGGATGCACTATCCCTTGTGTTTGGGATTATATCCTCATTTTTGTGGATATTTGCTACATCCTATAATGTGGGCTATATGCGTTCCCTTAACGAGCATGCCCAGACAAGATACTATACGTGTTTTGCCGTGGCAATACTTGGAGCCCAGGGCGTCTCATATTCAGGCAGTCTGTTTTCCCTTTATCTCTTTTATGAGATTATTACCATATTTACATACCCCCTTGTTGCCCATCATCAGGATGAGGAGGGATATGCAGGGGCAAAGAAATATATAATCTATCTCATGGGGACATCTAAAGGACTACTTCTCCCTGCCATGATCCTTACGTATGTCCTTGCAGGGACCCTTGATTTTTCAGATAATATAGTTTCAGGCATCTTTGGAAAGGGTTCTAATGATATCTGGGTTAGTGTTGCCTATTGGCTGTTTATATTCGGATTTGCAAAGGCAGCAATAATGCCGCTCCACAACTGGCTTCCCTCTGCAATGGTTGCACCCACACCGGTCAGTGCATTACTCCACGCAGTGGCTGTTGTCAAGGCAGGTGTATTCTGTATCTCAAGGGTTATGCTTTCTACATTCGGGATATCATTACTTCATAACACAAATCTTGGTTTATTGACAGCCTATATAGTATCCTTTACCATACTTACCGCATCAGTTATTGCCCTTACAAAGGATGACCTGAAGGCACGGCTTGCATATTCCACAGTGAGCCAGCTCTCATACATTGTTCTTGGCGTTGCACTCCTTGATCCAGCAGGGGTCACAGGCGGCATAATACACATTGCAAATCATGGGTTCAGTAAGATCACCCTATTTTTCTGCGCAGGGGCAATATTTGTGGCAACAAACAAGAGAAAGATAAGCGACATGGCAGGGCTTGGTTATGCCATGCCATTTACAATGGGTGCGTTTGCCATAGCATCGCTCAGCATGATAGGCGTTCCACCGGTTGCAGGGTTTGTAAGCAAGTGGTATCTCTTAAATGGTGCTATGGGGATACATAATATGACAATTATAGCAGTCCTTCTGACAAGCACCATACTGAATGCAGGCTATTTTGCACCTGTTACGATAAGGGCATTCTTTCAGGGTAGAAAACCTGGATGGAATAGGGCTGCAATCAAAGAGGCACCCCTTACAATGGTTGTCCCCCTTGTTACGGCATCGCTTATATCTGTTGCCATAGGTATCTTCCCGCAGTTTTTTACACAGCTTATAGGGAGGCTTTTGCCGTAATGACTGAATTCTACAGGATAGGGATATGAATGTATTAAGATACATAGAGGCCTTGAGAAATAATCTATCTGCACTGAAAAAGGTTCTTATTGTATACCTCATTATTCTTGTGATCTACGACATAGTTATACACATAGGAGCCCACGGACATCTCTTTGTTGATAATATACCTGGTTTCTGGACATTATTCGGTGGGATAGGTTGTTTTATTCTAATCAAGGTCGCAAAGGGCATTGCCCACGCATTTCTCTCAAAGGATGAGGATTTTTATGGATAGGTGGATACATCCTGCAGTCTTTTTCTTTGTCGGCAGCCTGCTTTTGCCTCTTATAAGGAATGAGAAGGCAAAGAAGTTTTTTGTGCTTTTGATACCTGTTCTGGCAATCATTGATGTTGCCCTGATGCAGGAGGGCACATTTGGTAGCTTTAATTTTCTCAACATTAATCTTGTATTTGGCAGGGTAGACAAGCTTTCCCTTGTCTTCGCCTGGGTATTTGTAATAATGGCCTTCCTCGGCGCCCTCTATGCACTCCATGTAAAAGAGGATGGTCACCACATAGCCGGCAACTTCTATATAGGCAGTTCACTTGGTGCAATCTTTGGGGGCGATTATCTTACAGTATTCATCTTCTGGGAGATAATGGCATTCTCCTCTGTATTTCTTGTATGGTATAGAAAAGAACAGCGATCCACAGAGGCAGGATACAGGTATCTCCTTGTTCATGTATTTGGGGGACTTCTGTTTCTGGCAGGTATGATGCTCTATTATTACAAAACCGGCAACATGGTTTTCACCAGGATACTCCCTGATAATGCAGGCATTGCAGAATATCTCATACTTGCTGGTTTTTCACTTAATGCTGCTGTGCTTCCACTCCATGCATGGCTTCCTGATGCATATCCTGAGGCAACTGTGGAGGGTGCTGTTTTTATGTGCGCATTCACAACGAAAACAGCAGTATATGTCCTTGCAAGGGGTTTCCCAGGCTTTGAGATTCTGGCAATACTCGGAACAGCCATGACAGTCTATGGTGTGTTCTATGCAGTCATAGAGAATGATATGCGAAGGGTTCTCGCTTATCACATCATAAGCCAGGTTGGGTACATGGTGGCAGGGGTAGGGATAGGGACCGAGCTCGCCGTTAATGGCGCATGCGCCCATGCCTTTGCCCACATACTCTATAAGGCACTTCTTTTTATGGGTGCCGGGGCAGTGCTCTACATGACTGGGACGGCAAAGCTTACAAGACTCGGTGGCCTGTATAAATATATGCCACTCACCATGATATTCTATGTAGTCGGTGCCATATCCATCTCAGGATTTCCGCTATTCTCGGGCTTTGTGAGTAAATCCATGATCGTGGCATCTGCCCATGAGGAGGGTAGGCTGATACTTATGCTTCTTATGAATCTGGCAGGCATTGGTACATTCCTCTCTGTGGGACTCAAGGTGACATACTTTGCATTCTTTAGTAAGGATGAGGCACCCATAAAGGCAAAAGAGCCGCCAAAGAATATGCTTTGGTCAATGGGGTTGACATCCGCCCTCTGTTTTATAATAGGTGTCTATCCTGATTCCCTTTATGCCTTACTACCTTATAAGGTTGAGTATCATCCCTATACACTGCCACATCTCTCTGAGATGCTCCAGATATTATCATTTACCGGGCTTATATTTTTCCTCCTTGTGAAGAAGCTTGCACCAGAGGAGAAGCTAAACCTCGATATGGATTATTTCTATAGAAAAGGTGGTAGGGCATTTATGTTCATAGATGATATGGTCATCAGTCCTATTGATACCTGGTGGGGCAATCTCTATAACAATGTGGCGCTTAGGCTATTATATATATTTGCGGCCCTTGCATATATCTTTGATAGAAAGGTAATAGACGGTATTGTAGATGGCTGTGCACTGTCAGTGAGGATGGCAGGTTTTGTGGTAAGGAAGTTGCAAACAGGCAAGGTTCAGGCATATATTGGATTTGCAGTCTTTATACTTGTCATAGTGATCTGGTTTGCATTGAGGATGGGATAAGATATGGAGCAGTTTCTTTTGATGAACACATTTAGTTTTCCAATATTATCAACAGCAATATTTCTGCCTCTTGTTGGCGCTGTGCTCTTATTTTTTATTAGGAATGAGACCGCCATCAAGGTGACAGCATTTATTACAGGGCTTATAAATCTGATCCTTTCACTTTTTCTTTTCTCAGGATTCAACCCGGAAACCCATAATTTTCAGTTTGGCGAGTTTATCCCCTGGATACCCTCATATAATATAAACTATGTCCTCGGTATTGACGGTATCACGATCTTTCTCATACTGCTTACAACCCTTTTGGCACCAATCTGTGTACTGTGTTCATGGACAGCAATAAAGGAGAGGGTAAAGGAGTTCATGTTCTGTATCCTTATTATGGAATCCGCCATGATAGGCGTATTCTGCTCCCTTGATTTTGTACTCTTCTATATATTCTGGGAGGCAATGCTTATCCCCATGTATCTCCTTATTGCCGTATGGGGTGGCCCTCAGAGGGATTATGCATCTATAAAGTTCTTTATATATACCCTCTTTGGCAGCGTATTCCTCCTTGTGGCAATTATTGCAGTATATCTTGTAACAGGTAGCTTTAGTATACCCAATGCCATGTTCAGAGATTACAGCATGAACTTTCAGATCTGGGTATTCCTTGCCTTTGCCATTGCCTTTGCCATTAAGGTGCCCATGTTCCCATTTCACACATGGTTACCTGCAGCCCACACAGAGGCGCCAACAGCAGGCAGTGTCTTCCTTGCAAGTGTTCTCCTTAAGATGGGGACATATGGCTTTTTAAGGTTTTGCCTGCCGATTACACCTAAGGCGAGTGAGCTTTTTGCCCCTCTTATTATCGTTCTCTCACTGATTGGCATTATCTATGGTGGCTATGTCTGCCTAAGCCAGACAGACATGAAAAAGCTAATTGCATATTCAAGTGTGGCACATATGGGTTTTGTAACCCTTGGTATATTCTCTCTCACCTTATTTGGCTTTGAGGGTGCACTACTTCAGATGTTGAATCATGGCGTAACCACAGGGGCATTGTTTCTCTGCGTGGGGATTATATATGAGCGGACACATAGCAGGCAGATATTTGATAATGCAGGACTCGGGAAGATAATGCCTGTCTATGTAGGATTTTTTGGCCTTTTCTCTATCTCATCATTTGCCTTTCCTGGGACCAACAATTTCATAGGTGAGCTCTATGTCCTTTTGGGGATCTTTAAAGAACATAAGATTGCAGGTTTATTCGCAATCCCCGGTGCAGTCCTGGCCGCAGCCTATATGTTGAGGCTGTTGAAACAGATCGTGTGGGGCAGGGAAGACAAGAGGCCGATTGCTGATATGAATGCAAGGGAGGTTATCTATCTTATTCCCTTATGCATCCTTGTATTCTGGATGGGTCTGTTCCCAAGGCCCTTTGTATTTACTGTTGAGAAGACATTAGGCTATCTCCATAGTCAGTTGAACACTATTTTACGGTAAGGTGCTATATGTTGATTTTGCCTGAACTTTATTTAATACTGTTTTCAATAATCTTTTTGTTTATATCCCTTGGGAAGTCAAGGCAGAACACCATTCTCACTGCAAAGATATTATCCTTTATTGCCCTTCTAGTTACCGCATACTCTTTAACAGGCAGAGACAGCCTGTTCTATGGTGCCTACAGGATAGACCTTTATTCCCAGATCTTTAAACTGCTTATTGCCTTTGGTCTATGTCTTGTAATCTTTATGTTTTCAGATAAAGATGGAATAGAAGAGGAATTTCGACCTGAGTATTTTATGTTTATTGGTCTTTCATCCCTTGGTCTTATGATGCTTTCAAGTTCTGTTGAGCTAATAAGTATTATTATAAGCCTTGAGATCTCATCCTATAGCCTCTATGTTATCGTGCCTCTCAGAAGATCACAGGACTCAAATCAGATAGAGGCATCTATGAAATATCTGTTTTTTGGTGCTGTCTCCACAGGTATTATGCTTTACGGTATAGGTTATCTATATAGCATAACAGGCTCAACCTTTATCTCAGAGATAGTGCCACAGTTTAGAAATCTTATGGGACTACCCTTTGGCATCCTTGCCCTTTTACTTACGCTTACAGGTATCTTTTTTAAGCTTTCCCTTTTTCCAATGCATTTCTGGGCACCTGATATATATGAGGGCTCCTCAAATATTACCACAACCTTTATTGCCACACTGCCAAAGATCGCTGCAACAGCCCTTTTGATAAGGCTTGCCACCATTGCAACACCAGCACACTATAGCTTTGTAAATGCATTGATTATCCTATCTGCACTGTCTATGACCTTTGGCAATATTGTAGGCCTTGTTCAGAGGGATATTAAAAGGCTTCTCGCCTATTCTGGTATTGCCCATGCAGGTTATCTATTGATGGGTATCCTCACCTTAAATATCGATGGTATTGCCTCAGCTATTTACTATATTACCATATATGTATTCATGACCCTTGCCTGTTTTTATGTTATCATAACCATTTCAAGGCAGGGCGAGAATACATCTATAGATGACCTTGTAGGTTTATCCAAGAGGTCACCCTTACTTGCCATGACTCTTGCAGTATCTGCCTTTTCCCTGGCAGGTATACCACCCACAGGCGGCTTTACAGGTAAATTCTTTCTTTTTACAAATGCATTCAGGCAGGGATATCTACCTATAGTAATCATTGGCGCAGTTAATGCTGTAATATCCATATTCTATTATCTAAACCTTGTCCGTATGAGTTATTCAAAGGATGCCGGGGATATTGAGATTATGAGGCTGAGTGCCCATGAGAGGATGATGTGTTATGTCCTCATCTTCATTATAATCTATATGGGTGTTCTACCGTTCGGGTTAATGAATCTTTTTAAATTTTCGCTGTTCTACTAATCCCACTGCGCCAGATATCCCTCTCTTTTAAATGCATGAACAGATATATACCTTATTTCGATTTGGTTTGTTTTACCTTGACATCTATAGATCTTAATCAGATAATTTGGAAAAAAAGAGATAAGTGCATCAGAGGTTAACGAGAATGGAGAAACCATGTTTCCAATCCAAGATGGCGTAGCAAGACGCTATCCAGCAACGATCACATGGGTATTGATTGCTGTGAACACAATCGTGTTCCTTTTTCAGGTATCCCTTTCTCCATCTGCCCTGGAGCGATTCCTGTCGGCATTTGCCTTGATCCCGGCACGCTATTTTGGCGACCTTGCAGCCGCAGCGCCGGCAGAAGGAATCCTTGATTACCTGCCCTTTATCACCAATATGTTCCTTCATGGTGGATGGTTGCACCTGATACTCAACATGTGGACGCTCTGGATCTTTGGCCCTGCTGTGGAGGATCGCCTGGGCTCAGGCCGTTTTATAGTTTTTTACCTCATAGCAGGCATTGCTGCATCATTTGCCCATGCGATTTTTAACGCAAACTCGATGATACCAGCCCTTGGCGCATCAGGGGCTATCGCAGGTGTTATTGGTTGCTATGTGCGCATGTTTCCGTTCGCACGGCTTGTTATGCTGGTTCCAATTCTGTTTTTTCCGCTTTTTATCGAGATTTATGCGATTGTTTTTGCATTCTTCTGGCTTATGATGCAGGTTATCCCTGGTATCTTTGCGCTTATGACACCTGTTGCTGGTGGGGGCATTGCCTGGTGGGCACATATCGGTGGGTTCATTGCTGGTTGGGTGCTTGTACCGTTTATCAGGCGCTCAGAGCGCCGTTATCGTCGTTTTTATGCCGATGAGGGGCACTATGGATTCTTTCCAAATGGCTTTAGATCAAAAGGAGGACAACCATGGGTATAATGGACATTTTTTGGATCTTCTTTATGCTTTCTGCGTTACAGCCAGTGCTGCAGCGACGCTACCTTGAATCCATGCGCACGCGCAAGATTGCACAGATTGAAAGGATGCGTAGCTCCCGTGTTATTCTTCTGGTACATCGGCAGGAGACCATGAGACTGCTGGGGTTTCCCCTGATGCGGTATATAGATGTGCATGATTCCGAAGAGGTGTTGCGTGCCATCCATATGACCGATGAAGACGTGCCGCTGGATATTATCTTGCAGACACCGGGCGGTCTCGTTTTGGCAGCACTGCAGATTGCCCGTGCAATTCAATCTCACAAAGGCAAGGTCACTGTCTTTGTTCCCCATTATGCCATGTCAGGAGGCACATTGATAGCACTGGCTGCGGATGAGATTGTCATGTGCAAACACTCTGTCCTTGGGCCAATTGATCCGCAATTAGGACAATTCCCTGCTGCCTCTTTCATCAAGGTAGTTGAGCAGAAACCCATCGCTGAGATTGATGACCAGACCTTGATTATGGCAGACATTGGGCGCAAGGCCGTCCAGCAACTTGAGGCAGCGGCTACCAGTCTATTGAAAAGACACATGGAAGAGGATGTCGCCCGTGCATTAGCGACAAAACTTGCCACTGGGACGTGGACACACGATTATCCCATCTCAGCTGAAGAGGCGAGGTCGCTTGGTCTCCCAGTCAGCACTGAGATGCCAAATGAGGTACTTCAGCTCATGACGCTATACCCACAGCCAGTGAGGCAGCAGGGTGGCGGTGTGGAGTATCTGCCTATTCCACGTCAGAGCAAAAACCAGAAGGTATAATCGCCAAGGCTAAAATACCGATGAGGTATGTTCCATAGAGCCATGGCAGGGGTATTAGAGGCCTCCTAATATGGCATACTGCTTTTTGTTGTCTATTTTTTATTTGGTTCGACAACAAGAGAACCCCCGTTACTGCACCACTCTTCCATGGAGCCATCATAGATTGATACCTTTTTATAACCCAAGACCTCGCTGAATACAAACCACCATGAGGATGAATACTGGCCATTACAGCAGAGGACAATAATCTCCCTATCCTTATCATCCCCAACCATCTTGTATGCCAGAGACTGCAAGATCGCCTTATCTTCAAATGTCCCATCTTTTTTAAAGACAATAGAATAAGGTAGATTTATAGCCTTTGGGATATGACCCTTTCTCTGCAGCCTTGGGTCCATTTCTTTTCCTGAATAATACTTTTCTATTCTTGTATCTATTATTGCTGCTGTATCCATAACCTTAACAAGATGCTCTTTTGTGGCAATTACAGATTTATTAAGGTTACATTTTTGCCTGCCCTTTTCTTTTGCCTCCCATCCTGCTGAAAGGGGTAGTTTTGCATTAATCCAGCTGTTAATACCCCCATTTAGTATCCCAGGGGATTTGATACCAGCGTATTTAAGGGTCCATGCAACCCGTGTCAGATTAACGCGATCTTTGTCCGTGTTTGTTTTTCCCAATATTACAATGTGGGCGTATCTTTGAAGACCTATAGAGCATATTGTATCGTTGAGGTCTTCCTCGGATGGAAGTTGGCAGTCAAGGTTATTTTTCATCGTCCTCCATGCAGTATAGGTCAGGTTCACAGAGCCTGGAATATGTCCCTCCTTGAATTCCTGGACACCTCTTATATCAAGGATAATAACAGATGGGTTATTAAGGTTTTTTTTCAACCAATCAGTGGAGACTATAGGTTCAAAATCATTTTCTCCATAGCCAACAACAGAGCATAGAACTATAATTATAAAAACGATAAAAAACAGAAAAAGTCTTTTCATTATAACCCCCACTCTTTATTTAAGACGAGATCCTCTCAATGCCTAATCTTAAGTATTTGTGAGCCAGTTCTACATAGAGCCTTTTTGAGTATTCCCAAAACTGTTTGTCTTTTTGAGTAATATCCCTGATCTTTCGGCAAGGATTACCAGCAACCACTGTAGAATCACCTATGATCTGACTATTTTTAATAATTGCACCCTCTGCTACCGTAGAGTTATTGCCTATCTCAGACCTGATACTAAGTATAGCCCCCATGCCTATAAGGGAGGCGTCCCCAATTCTTTTAGAGTGTATGATCGCCCCATGCCCAATGATTACGCCGTTTCCTATGGAGCATATATCATCAGGTGGGGCATGGACAATAGCACCCTCTTCAATTGCTGTCTCGTTACCCATCTCTATCCTGCCATAATCACCACGGAGGATTGCCCCATGGCCTACATAACAATCGTTACCGATTATAACATCACCTATAACAATGGCAGTTTCGCTTATATATGTCCCACTGCCTATTACCGGCTCTTTGCCATCAAATCTGTATAGCATCATTCATTTCCTTTATTTGTCCCTTAGCTATATATTTCTCAAAGTAATCAATTATTGCCTTCTGGAGACCTGTTGCAGCAAGGGCAGAGCAGTGTATCTTGAATTCTGGTAGCCCATTAAGCTCGCTAACTATATCATCGTCTGTTATCATCATAGCGTCGTCAAGGTTTTTCCCTATGGTCATCTCTGTCATGGCGCTGGCGCATGCAATAGATGCCGGGCAACCCCTTATCTGATATTTTACATCTTTTATGGTGTTATCATCTATTTTGATAAATACCCTTAAAAAATCTCCACAATCAGGGTCACCTATCTCCCCTATGCCGTCCGGATCTGCTATTGAACCTGCATTCCTTGGATTTGTAAAGTGCTCAAGTACCTTTTTGCTGTATATCTGCATGGCACTTCCTCCTATTTATAGGGCATCTTTTCTTGTCATGGTGATAGGCTACATAGCAACAGTTATTTTCAGTTGCCTGAAGTTTGTGCCCTCTTTATATACCTTAAAAACCTCATTGGCAAGACCTTCTTCATACGCCCCTGATAATGATTCAGGGGCGTATGGATTTTACAATCAGTGGTCACATGTATTTACACCAGTCTCAAGTATACCCTTAAGATATTGCTCCACTATGTCGCGGGGGTTCTCACCTGTAGCCCCTGTTACCACCTTTACACCCTGCTGGGCAAAAAGCTCCTGAGCCCTTGAACCCATGCCTCCGGCAATAACACAGTTTACACCCTTTTCAGATAGCCATCTTGGCAGAAGACCAGGTTCATGGGGAGGTGGTGTTGCATAGGTCTCATTGATAATCCCACCCTTTTCGTCTGTGTCTATTAAGGCAAAGGCCTCGCAATGGCCAAAGTGGGCACATAATTTTCCATTATAAGTGGGCACTGCAAATTTCATAGCGCCACCATCTCCATTATTATGTTTATCTATTTTATTCGCATCAGTAGAAATATTTGCAGTAGTTTCATTGTTTTCTCCAGGGGGCTGCCATATATCTTTTAAACCTGTGATACGCTCTACAATCTCGTCGAACCTCTGGGCAGTCTTTGTCTGGGAAAAGGAGTAGATATAAGGCCGTTCTGCATCCCCGCTTTTTACAATATCTGGATCAAGGGGAATACTGCCTAAAAAGGGGACACCATATGCCCTTGCAAGGTTCTGGCCACCACCGGAGGAGAAGATATCAACCTCTTGACCACAGTGGGGGCATACAAAGCCACTCATGTTTTCAATAATGCCTACTATGGGCAATTCAAGATGTCTACAGAAGGTTATGCACTTTTCCACATCAATGGTGGCAACAAGCTGTGGGGTTGTGACAATTATTGCACTTGCCTTTTTTCCCACAAGTTGGGCAATGGATAGGGGCTCATCCCCTGTTCCGGGAGGGCAGTCTACAACAAGGACATCAAGCTCGCCCCATGCAACATTCTGGACAAACTGTCTAATTACACTGGCCTTAAGTGGTCCCCGCCAGATTACAGCCTGTTCATTACCACTGATTAAAAGCCCCATGGAGACAACCTTTATATGCCCATATATCTCGATAGGGATTACCTCTTCCTCTGATACCCCTGCCCTCATGCCTGTAAGACCCAGAAGTTTAGGAACACTTGGCCCGTGGATATCCACATCGAGTATGCCAGTTCTTAATCCCCTCAGGGACAGACTTAGAGCAAGGTTCACTGCCACGGTGCTTTTGCCTACACCACCTTTTCCAGAAAGAACCAAAAAAACGTGATGGATCTTATCAAGTTTGTTTTGAAGCAATGCATCTTCATTTAATTTTTCAGCACTCATATCTCCTCCATGATTGATTGTAGTTTTTTATATATCTCCTTTATTGCCCTGCTTGCCTCACAGTCAGGGGCATATTCAAGGACGGTTTTCATCTCTTTCTGTGCCTCTGTGATTCTTATCTCATAGGGTATCTCGCCAAGACAGGCAATTCCTTCATCATTACAGTATTGCCTCATCTCTTTAGTAAATTTAGGGCTTATATCGCTTTTGTTAATCACAAGGGCTGTTTTAATCTGAAAATGACGAGAGAGTTCAATAATGCGTTTTAGGTCATGGGCGCCCGTGGGTGTTGGTTCAGTCACAATAATAGCAAGGCTCGTTCCCGTAAGGGATGAGATAACAGGGCAGCCTATCCCAGGGGGACCATCAATAAGTATCAATCTTTTACCAGCCTTTTGTGCCTCATCCCGTGCCTCATTTCTCACGGTGGCAACGAGCTTACCAGAGTTTTCTTCCCCTGGGAGTAATTCTGCATAGACAAATATCTCATCATCAAGGGTAGTGCATGTGTTGCAATAACCTGAAAGCTGTGGGGTGAATTCTACTGCCCTGGCAGGACATATAAAATAGCATGCGCCGCAGCCCTCACATAACACCTTATCTACTATATAATCTTCAGATATGGCATCATATCTGCATACGTCCCTGCATATGTTACAATGGGTGCATCTTTTAAGATCTATATTCGCCTTTTTCCCACCGATGAATTCTTTCTTTGCATGGAGGTCTTTAGGCCCTACTATTATGTGGAGGTTTGCAGCATCCACATCGCAGTCTGTAATAATTTTATCCTGGATGAGTTTTACTATTGCACCTGCCAGAGATGTTTTGCCGGTGCCCCCTTTTCCACTTACTATAACAACCTCTTTTATATCTGTCATAATATCACCTATATTATGTCCTTTTTCCCGGTAGATTTCTAATGTTTTCGCCTAGCGCCAAAAAGTTATCCATATAAAAGGGAAGACGTTCAGCTATAAGGTTGCCCTCTGAATATTCATGGGCAACCTGCATGTCTTCTGGGATTGTTACCAATATAGGCAAGTTGTTCTCAAAGAGGTATTCTGTAAGAGGTTTGAAATCGCCGTTCGCCCTGTTGATCACCATACCTATAGGTTTGTTCAGGTTCTTTGCTACAGATACAGCTATTTTTAGGTCATGGAGTGCAAACGGTGTAGGCTCTGTGACCATGACCACACAATCGGCATCAATAATAGTTTTAACCACAGGGCATGATGTGCCTGCAGGTGCATCAATAATCTGGATGTAATCCTCCCTGTAATTATACTTTACCTGTTGTATAAGGGGGCCTGCCATAGGTTCTCCAATATTAAGAATACCGTGGACAAAATCAATGCCCCTTACTGCCCTGCCCTTTTCGATATATCCAATCTCTCTTTCACCTTCAGTTATAGCACCCGCAGGGCATATCCTTGCACAAAGACCACATCCGTGACATAATTCAGGGAAAAGAAGAACATTATCTGGCAGTGTGACAAGGGCATTAAATTGACAATGGGCAGAGCATTCTCCACAATTTATACATCTTGACTGGTCGATGGTAGGTATCATCACCTTTGCAGGAAACTTTTCATCTATCACTGGTTTAAGAAATATATGGCCATTAGGCTCTTCTACATCACAGTCGAGGTATTGGACATGCTGCCGAGAATCTGCGAGAAAGAAAGCAAAATTCACTGCCACAGTGGTTTTGCCGGTGCCCCCTTTTCCACTTGCAAAGGCTATACGCATGATTTTACCTCATCATGCCCTTACCATAGGGGTGTTGCAATTAGGGCATTTTTGATCAAAACATGGGAGCCCCCGCTGATGTGGTGTCCTTGTCCCGCATTGTGGGCATACACATTCTCCTGATGGACCTGCTCCTCTGCCACCCATTCTTCCTTTTCCTCCGCCTCCTGCTGCACCTCTTCCCATTCCTGAACCCTGCCCAGCACCTCCTTGACCTTTTCTACTACCCTGACCTGCTCCCTGTAACATCGTTATCTCCTTTCATTCTGATGATGCGGACAAGGATATGGGGGAGTAGACCTTGCCCGCATCTGATATTACGTTTCTTCAGTAAGCCTTGCGAGACGATCCTTTATCTCTTTTAATGCATTTTCTAAATCTTTAGATTCTCTTTGGAGAAGGTCAATCTCCATCTCCTTGCTTACCTGGGGGCTATATGTCTGTGGCTGCCCGTAAAAAGGCTGTGGCCCATATATATAGGGGTTCGTCCTTGCCCAGAAGGGCAGTCCTGTGGCATAAAACCAGTGTCTGTAACCTCTTCCTCTGCCTCCAAACCCCCACGGCCTGGTGAAAAATCCTCTTTCGAATACTGGATTCATATAGCCTGGAATACTATAGCCTGCACAGTAGCCTGCTGTCCTTCCTGTTCCTGGCCCCATTCCCATTGGTCCTGTTCCATCTCCTCTTGGCATAATAATACCTCCTTTCTTTTTACCAGTGCCCGCCTACATCGGGACCGGTTAATTTTTGAAGCCTACCCTGTTCATAGGCCTCAATAGCCTGTGCCGCAGTCATATTCGAAACAGTATAGATTTCTATGCCTGCTGTCTGTAGGACACGATAGGCATTTGGTCCTAGATGTCCGCTGATTACAGCCTTTGTACCTGAGTTTATAATGTTTTGGGCGCTCTGGATTCCTGCGCCCTGAGCGGCACCAATATTTAATGTATTGTCAATGATGGTGTGGTTCTTCGTTTCACTATCATAAATGATGAATTTTTTGCATCTGCCAAAACGCTCATCCACCATACCTTCCATTGTTCCATCAACACTTGTTATTGCAACCTTCATGGTTCCTCCTTGTTCTATAGTATCTTTATAATTATAAGCTCCAGGTTTTCCTTTCCATCCATGCCTGCATATATGACGCCAACCGCATGGTGGTATAGAATTTTCTTTTATGGCAACATTACCACCTTCTATCCTCAATGCCTTACCATTGATAATGGCATGGGCAATCTTTTCATGGGCAGACAAAAGAAGCCTGTGAAAGGTGGGCTGGGAAACATTCATATTTTTTGCAGCCTCTTCCTGAGGCTGTCCAAGGAGGTCTTTTAAGCGGACTGCCTCCAGCTCATCGTGCTGCAGGATAACCTCTTCAAGCTCGGTCATCCTGACCCCTGCAGGCTTGAAAAAGGTTACCTGGGGGAGAAATTCTATGCTTCTTCTACATCTTGGACGTGGCATATCCTTGTTGCCTTCCTAAATTTTATCGGCAGGTTACATTTCATATATTGAATATATATTCAAAACCGTCTTTTTGTCAAGGCTATAGTAAATTTTTTTTGAGGATTATGCCCTTTTTATTTGACGCCTTTGCATGATTCTGTCTATCCCTAATGTAGCTGGCAAGACAGGCAGGAATAGATAAAACATGTTGCCAATATGGGCTGAAGGGATTTGCGTACTTATTTAGGTAATATTCCCCTTATGTTTTTTTTAGATCCTCTATGGTTCACTACGATAAATAATCCATGACATTCTCCATGATTTTTTTATCCACAGAGACCTCTTTGTAGATGGTTTCTAATGTCTGTCTATCAAGCCTTATGAAATCCCTCTCCATGGGGGCAACAATCACCCCTGCCATCTCTATGGTGCCCGGGCTGATTGTAATCCTGTTGTCGCCATCTTTGAAAAAGGCATCAGGCCTGTGTTTTGTTCTCGGAAAGACACAGAGCATCAATTTTTTATCCTGCTCAAAACAGACAATATTCATCTTGGGCTCTCCTGATGCCTTAAGTGCTGTTGCCAATGCGCTGAAAAGGCGCAAAGATGTAGACCCCAGAGACCCTTCATCATAGCCCTCAAGGATGAAAAAGCCCCGTCCCATGCCCTCTTTCCAGTATATAGAGGTTTTAGATATGTCCTTAAGATGGTTCATGCTTTTTTTATCTTCAAGCTCATTTTCAAGCGGTGTATTCCCCTTTGGGACCGCCTGAAAATGGAGATGACCAGGTGCTGAGGCGCCACATTCTGGTCCGTTATAAAGTGTTATCCAGCCTGTCCCAAGGTCTTTTGTAAGCTGTAGGAGATGGGGGATATGGGTATCAATCCTTTGAGGCATGTGGCTGATGGAGTTTATGGTAAGGTGGTGATAAAATACTGGGGCAGGGTTGCAGAGTATAAGATATTCCTTATAAAGTATGCCTTTTTGGTCTTTGGGGAGGTTTTCAATACATAAGAAACAGGGGCGCATCTCTATCGCCTCTTGTCTTGTGTCAGCGGTAGTGCTTGTTTTTCTGCCAGGGTTGTGCTGGATAATCGCAGAGAAGCTATTAGAGGATATCTCTCTTGTCTTTACATCCCTGAGTATCTTATAGCCCTGTCTTAGCTGATCCCAGGTCTCTAACTGCTGGTTAAGAAGTCCCCTGCAGAGGCAATCAAGACCTGTGCCGTCAAAGCGGGCGTATATCCTATGGGCAAGATGGTCACGCATAGAAGGCTAAAATATTATAGGGCAATAGTGTTCAAGGGGTTAAGGGTAAGGGATCCAGGGCTGAACAATAGACTATTAACTATAGGCATCTGTTTAATCTCTGTCTTGCCAAAATCTCATCAGAACGGATACTGTCCTTGAACTCATTGTTTCTTTTTATCTCCTCTGCCGAGGGGTGCGCATCTGTATTCTCCTCCCACCTTCTGCATAGATATAGGCTCTCAAATATCCTTCCTATTTTATATTCACGGCAGACCCTAAGGGTTGCTGCATAGTCCTCACCATAGCTTACATTGAGAAATCCTATGTCCCTTATAATAGCTGTATTAAATGCCCTTGGCGCACCAACACCGTTTATCCTCAGCACATTATTGTGTCCATTTTCATCGGTCCATTCTCTGTGGTCTATAAGCCCTGGTGGTATCTCCTTGAGATTAAAATCAACAGTGGTATAGGAGCCTATTACCATACCAAATGGGCCATCCTGAAGCATTGTAACTATCCTGCTGAGGCTCTCAGGGCTGCTGTATAGGTCATCAGAGTCAAGCTGCACTGCATACCTGCCGCAGTATGGTGAATTTATTGCCTCATTCCAGCAGCCACCAATACCGAGGTCTTTTCTCTCTGGGACAATATGTCTGAGAGCAGGACAACCTAGCGCAAGCCCAGATAATACCCCTGTTGTCCCGTCTGTTGAATGATTATCTACTACAATGATATTATAAGAGAAATCTGTCTTCTGAGATAGGGCACTCTGGACTGCCTGGGCAATGGTCTTTACCCTATTCTTCACAGGTATAATAACAGATGCCTCTACAGGGAATATATTATTTTTTTTTGCATTTCGCAGATGTTCTGGGGGTATATAGGCGTTGATTCGCCTTAGGTGCTCAGTAAATACAGACTCCATCTCTACCTGAGCAGAACGGTTTTTGGGATCCACATAGGCAAAATGGCCTTCAGTATCACCGACTCTTTTTTTGTAGATAACATAATACAGAGGGTCTTTTATGTGCAGAATAGGGTGGTCAATAGAAACCTTGAGCCTTAAGTCATATAAACCGGCAAATTCTACAGCGGGTATCTCCCCGTATCTGGCAATGGCATCCCTTGCTGCTGAATTTGAAAAAAGCATCATCCCCCCGAAATCAAAATCATCCCTAACGCTACCTGTCTGATAATCGGCAAGGAGGTGATGGGTTAACCCCTTTTTGTCCCCATGATAATAATCTGAAAAAACAATTCCAGCGCCAGAGGCATGGGCATTATGGAGCATCCTCTCTAATGCCCCTAGTTCAATAAGGGAATACCTGTCCTCTGAAATAACCAGAAAGAAATCTGTGGTTAGGCCGGACAAGATGGTATTTAATGTTGAGCCTGTGTTTATGGAATTAGATTCTATAACCCGACATATAGGCATCGGTAGGTCTATCCCCTTAGGTGATACGACGATTATCTCATTTACAAGATGGGAGCTGGCAAGCCCTCGAAGTTGTATAGTAAAGAGGCCGTCTGTGCTGTAAGGGATAATAGGGGTTATGGATGGCAAGAAGATAGACCTCTTGTTTTATGTCTTGACAGTTTTGCTGATTTTTTTATCCAGTATGTTGATTACCGTCATCAATACAATAAAAAGAAAACCCTTGTCTTCCTGGGAGATATAGAAATCCTCCTCCTCATCCTCCATAAGGAGTGCCTCAGCAATATATTTAAGTATATGGGGTTGTCTTTCTGCCTCCCTTTCGGCAATCTCAATGATATTGTTTTCCTCAGCGCCCTCTAGTTGTTCCAGGGTACTGAGATTATGCTCATAGGACTCTTCTATCTCCTTATATGTAGCCTTCCTTATCCTGCCGTATGCTGTGGTAAAGATCTTGTATATTACAAATAACAGATAAATCCCCAGATGCTTTGCGTCATCATCCAGATCCTCTGTTGCAGAGAGCACAAAGCCCAATAATTCAGGTTGGTTTTTGCTAAGCCTTTCCATCTCCTGCTCTATTTTCTCTTCGCGTAACTCATCGACATCCTGGATTACGTTGAGAACCATCTCTTCGCTTACCGGCATTACCATTGGACACCTCATTTTTATTTATTTTTTTAAATAAATCCATAGCCCATTAGGGCTAGACCTTATTTCTGTAACGGCCATTCTCTCTTTTTTTAGATGTAATGTCAACAGCTTTTCACTTTAATCTCTCAACATTTTGTGTCTTTCCTATGACAACAAGGATGTCGCTGTCTTTCATGCGATAGTCAGGATTTACCATATGGACTGTATCAGTAAGGGTATCCTTGATGGCAACGACATCCACGCCATAATTGCTTCTCATATGTACCTCTCTTAAGGATTTGCCAATGAACTTATTTGAAGGCGCTACCTCGCATATCATAAATTCATCAGAGATAGGTATGTAGTCAATGAGGTTAGGGGCAATAATACTTCTTGCCACCTTTGCTGCCATATCCTTTTCAGGGATGACAACCTCTGTGGCGCCTACCTTTTCCAGGACAAGCTTATGTTCCTCGTTTGGCGCCTTTACTATTATATTCTTTACCTTTATCTGCTTAAGATGGAGCGTAAGCAGGGTGCTTGCAGCCAGGTCCTCACCAAAGGAGACTATCACTATGTCGTCCTCTCTTATGCCTATGGTCTCAATAAGGTTTTTGTCAGTGCCATCCCCGAGGATCGCCTTTGTTGAGCAATCCCTTGCCTGCTGGACAGCATCCTTGTTTTTGTCCACGGCAATAACATCTATGCCTGCTTCAAATAGGTTTTTTACCACATTATAACCGAATATACCCAATCCGATAACGATAACCCTTGGCATAATGCCTCCTTAACCAATCATTATGTTTTCCTCAGCATAGTGTATAACTGTCTTTTTAGATTTCCTGCTCAGGGAAAAGGCAAGGGTAAGGGGGCCAACCCTCCCTGCAAACATCATAATAGATAGGAAAATCTTTTGGGTGCTATTAAGATGCGGGGTAACACCCATTGATAGCCCTACTGTTGCAAATGCGGATATTGTGTCAAAGAGATACTCAACAAAAAGATGCCTTTCTCGGAGTGGTTGCCCTGTCTCTCCGGCAAAAAGCAGAATCGATGTAATTATGGCAACAGAAAAAATCGATGCAAATATAATGGAGATGGTTCTGTTTATTAGTTCATGGGGTATTGTCCTGTTCATCACATTGACCTCCTCATGACCCCTGAGTCTACTCCATAGCATCAAGAAAAGGACTGAAAAGCTTGTGGTCTTTATGCCTCCTCCTGCTGAGCCAGGGGATGCGCCTATAAACATGAGTATCATCAATACAAGGAGCGCGTCATTAGTCAGGTTGCCGATATCAACAGTGTTGAATCCTGCGGTCCTTGCAGTAACAGACTGGAAGAAAGAGACGAGTATCTTTGTGTGTAATGGGGCATCCTTAATAGTAAAGTTATTTTCAAAGAAAAGGAAGAGGGCAGCCCCAGCTACTATGAGGATAGCTGTTGTTATAAGGACAATCTTGGTATGCAGAGAAAGCCTTTTTTTTGGTCTCTTGAAAAAGGAAAGAACCTCGAGCTGGACAGCGAAACCTATACCACCAATAACAATTAATGCCATCAAGGTTATGTTGACTATAATATCCCCCTGATACCTCACAAGATTATCCGAGAAGAGTGAATAGCCGCAGTTGCAAAATGCTGATATAGCATGGTATATGCTGTAATAGACTGCCTTATCTATAGGAAGATCCCTTGAAAATGCCGGGATAAGGGATATGGCACCTATAGATTCTACTGCTAGCGTGGATACAAAGACATATTTAAGGATTATCTGAAAGTCCCTCCTGGGCGATGGAAGAAAAGAGGACTGGACAATCTCCCTGCCCTTGAAAGAGGTGCCAATCCTCATGAGGTGAAAGAAGAATGCAGAGAAGGTTATTATGCCAAGCCCACCACACTGAAAGAGGACCATGGTGATTATCTGTCCTGCGAGAGAGAGGTCCACACCTATGTCTATTACAGTAAGACCCGTGACACACACAGCAGATACAGAGGTAAATAAGGCATCCACAAACGTAAGCTGCTTTTTTGCAGCGGAAAAGGGCATCCACAGAAGGATGTTACCCAATATGATTATAAAGAGAAAGCTTAAGACAAAGATACGTTGGGGCGTAAGGTCACGGAGAAAAAATTTTTTTATAGAGATAAAAAATTTCACAACCATATATTTCATCCCGCCATTAAGGAACGGTTTTTAATAAGAAAATTCAACACGCTAACATCATGGGTCTGGGGATATGTCCAGAGCCTTAAAACTTTTCCAATGGTCTCGGTCTTGTCTTATATATCACCAATAGAAAGGAGTCAACATAAATAAAGATCTTAATATTACCCTGCCATTATTTTTTATCTTGGGTTGTTTTTCCTTATATCTTCAAGGGCACTTAATACCTCAATCTCTCCTGCATACTGTTTTTTTTGACCCTGGTTCTCAATTATGCATGAAGGGGTTGCGTTTATGCGGTCAGCCTTAAGATAATTATTCATCATATCTAATATAGGTTTTGTATCAAAGGGTTTAAACCTTATCCATTTATCATTCAGGTAACCCTCGAGCCTTGTCTGTTCCTTTATCTTTCTTAATGCTGCACCAATCAGAACTGAGCGAGCAAGAAGGGCATTTTCAAGGTCCCTGTTCTCATTGATTATAAATAGAAAGTATCTATTATACATGGCTGATGTAGTTGAAGAAGGGGCATCCACAAGGGTAAGGGTTATTATATTCTTGTTGACAAGCTCTGTTAGTATGGGCTCTATCTTTGGCTCTATTGTCCTGCATGGTGGACAGAAATAATCTGTGTATAGCCTTACTTTTATAGGGCCCTTTCCGAATTCTGGGATGGGCATCTGCATCTCTGCAGCATACAGGGGTGCTACAGCACCTTTAAAAAAGATTGAGAAGAAAATAAGCCCTATAGCTGCTAACAGGATAATGATTTTTTTAAGTCTCATACGGAAATTTAATAAAAATATAACCACAAGAAGACCTCCAAAGGCAAGACAATAGGGACAGTAAACATTATGCCATATCTGAAAACTCACAAGATATAGCTCAATGCCCATGCCTCCAGACAATAATATAACAAGGGGCAGATCCTTTTTCATCAGGGAAAGAAGAATAAGTAGAATCATGTATCCTATGCCTATGTATTCAAGGGGGATTCCGAAAAGGTCTCCCTTGAGATAGGAGCATGCCTCATCGCATATGCTGTAGTATATCTCAATGCCTATTGCCGCAAGGCAGAGTATAACCGTGAGGATGTATCTGCATTTTTTTAAAAAGGTATTCAGGGCATCTTTATCCATTGCCTTGACTGTCTTTAAGGGATTTTTGGTAATACCCTTTCTGTCTCCTCTCTTATATTTATCAAAAGGACACCTTTTTAATATTACTTTTATTTAAGCTATGCGGTTAATATTCTATCTATATTTTTTTAATCATTCAATCTCAGAGATTAAATATTTTATTAACCAGCAATCCATCTTAACATCATCCTTGCTCAATATAAATTAGCCCTGTTCTGTTGGTGAATATGGCAATGAATGAAAGATTTTTATGGGAAAAAGCCCTTACAGGGTTGCTATAATCCACAGAAAATATAGAGCCTGTAAAGGCTTTATCTTATGAACCTTACGGGTTAAGACAGATACATATTAACAACTGCAGGTGCTGCCGCAACCCCCCTGTTTGGATAATGCAGACTGGACCGTAAAACCACCGCCCAAGGGTGACTGGAAGAAATCAATCATAATCGGTTTTGCCTGATTAAAAAGTTCCCTATTCACGAGAAACATAATACCATTTTCATTGAAGACCTCATCATCCTCTCTTGGCTCATCCAGAGCCATGCCCAATGAGGGCCCCGATCAGCCACCCTCCATCATCATGACCCTTACTGACTGGGGACCGTCCTTTCCTTCAAGAAATCTTTTGATAACATCTGTGGCAACCTCTGATACATTAAACATAAAGCCTCCTTACCTTACTCTTCAGGCAAAGCCTGAGATTTTTATCATGCAGGGATATTATAAACTATTGTATATAGTGTGTCCATTTAATAATGTTTGCCTGATCGGTAGGGGGCACATATATATCTTAATCTATGAGGCATCGGAATGGCTGGAAAACATAAAAAAGCACTACAGGTGTTATGGGATCAGCAGGCTTATAACCCCAAGTATTGCCCATCTGAAGAGGGCTATAAGTGGGTCGAGAAGACCCAGAAAAAGAAGACCTATGATAATAAACATCCCATAGGGCTCAAGTCTCATGAGTGTGTATTGAAATCGCCTCGATGCAAAACCCATAAGTATCTTTGAGCCATCAAGGGGGGGTATGGGGATAAGATTAAACGCAGCAAGCATGATATTTATCCTTGCAAAATAAAAGAGCATGGTCGATAGATGTCCGAAGGGCGAAGGTGACATGAGCCTTAGAAACAAAAACGACAAAAAGGCAAGGATAATATTGGCAACTATACCCGCAGAAGATACAAAGATTAGCCCCTTACGTTCATCTCTTAGGTTATTAAAGTTAACTGGAACAGGTTTTGCCCACCCAAAACCAAAAACGAACAGCATTATTGTTCCTATAGGGTCAAGGTGTCTCAATGGATTAAGGCTGAGTCTGCCAAGCCATTTTGCTGTTGGATCCCCCATCCTCCATGCTACCCATCCATGGGCAAGCTCATGGATTATAATAGAATACAATAGCGGTATAGCAATAAGAATAAAGGCAACAGGGTCGTTAAATAACAGATTTATTAATCCCATAATACTTCCTTTAACCCATCAAGGTTTGGATCCATCAGGGATGGATCCCTCATCCTGCTATTCAGCCCCATCATTGTATTACCAGCATGGATCTTATGGCTAAATAATGGAGATATGTTTAGTGGTTTCGAGACCTTTTTCATAGGTGTTATCAGTTAAGTATCACAAATATATCAGTAATTTCAATGAAAATGCGTTTTATTTTGAAGATAGTTCATAAAAAATGATATGATTAATGCTATGAGATTGCTTCTGAGTCTATTTATAGTCTTTCTTGTGCCCTTTATGTCTGTATCCAGCATCAATGCCAGTATCATAATTGGCAGTGAGGGGGTCTATACAGTGGAAAAGGGCGATACCATTGAGCTCATTGCCTCTAAACTTGGCATTGAAAAAAAGACGCTTATCAGCGACAATCAGCTTGACCCTAAGGCAAGACTCCAGCCAGGCACCCAGCTCAAGGTCAATACAAGAAAGATAGTTCCCAAGATTATCCAGGATGGCATAATCATAAATATACCTGACAGGATGCTCTATTTTTTCAAGGAAGGTAGCCTTGATGCTGCCTATCCCCTTTGCCTTGGTATGCCCATAACTGTTTCTAATCTTAAGGATATTGAATGGAAGACACCTGAGGGTAGATTCAGGGTGATAGGCAAGGAAAAAGACCCTGTATGGCATGTTCCTAAATCTGTTCAGTTGGAGATGGAATTAAAAAACAAACCTGTAGAGGAGCTAGTCCCTCCGGGTAAAGACAATCCTCTTGGTAGGTATGCCATAAGGACATCCCTACCCTCCTTTTTGATACATGAGACAATCTGGCCCACAAGTATATACAGGTATAGGAGCCATGGCTGTGCCCGCATGCTCCCCAAACATATGGAGAGTTTTTATCCAAAGGTGACAAAAAATACAGAGGGTGAGATAATCTATAAACCTGTAAAGATTGCCCTAACTGATAATAAAAGGGTCCTCCTTGAGGTTCATAGGGATATCTACAGGAAGATTAAAGATTTTGACGATGATGCCTTAAAGGAGATTGAGAGATCAGGGCTTTTGGACATGGTAGACATAGAGAAGGCAAGAAGGGTGATCGCTGAAAAAAAAGGGATTCCTGAGGATATCACAGATGAGGAAAAGATAAAGGCCATGCTGCAGCAACAGTCCTTCCTGGCAAAGATAACCTACTATATAAAGATGCTCTTTAATCAGGAAAAGAAAAAATAAATTTTTTAAATAGGGGATGTAAAATGTATATCTCAATAATAGGTAAGGCTGGCTCAGGTAAGACAACATTCTTTCATGCACTAAGCAGGACTACCCAGGATGGTAGAGCAGGCTCAGGCAACATCGCCATAATAGATGTGCCTGATGAAAGACTTGAAAATCTCAGCGCCTTTTTTAAGACAAAAAAGACTGTCCATGCAAGGATTGAGCTTACCGATACACCTTCATTAAACCCTGGAATCTTTCAGCAGATAAGGCAGGGTGATGCATTCATCCTTGTCCTGCCTTATTTTGAAGAACATGAAGAAGACCTTGCGCAGGCATATAGGTCTGTTATCTATGATTTTATCCTCTCAGATATGGCACAGGTTGAGCAGCGCCTTGAGCGGATTGCCAAGCAGGGTGGAAAGAGAGAGAACCCCATGCTTCAGCAGGAAAAGGAGCTCCTTGAGGCATGTCTTGCCCATCTCAATGAAGAGAAGCCACTGATGTCACTTAAGGGTATAGAAGAAAGGATGAAACATATAAGGGGCTTTCAGTTTCTCTCCCAGAAACCAATGATGATTTTAATAAATTGCTCAGAGGAAAGGCTCTCAGAGGCCCAGGATATTGAGAGCAGATTGAGGGGTCAGGTCAATGAGGATATACCATGTGTAGCAGCATGTGCAAGGCTTGAGGCAGAATTAGGCATCATGCCTGAGGCAGAGCAGGGTGGTTTCATGGCAGAATATGGCATTATAGAGTCTATAAGAGGAAAGATCATCAGGCTTGCCTGCGATACCCTTGGTCTTATATCCTTTTTTACTGTGGGTGAGGATGAGTGCCGTGCATGGCATATTAAAAAAGGCGAGACAGCCCACGAGGCAGCAAGGACTATACATACAGATTTTTATAATAAATTTATCAGGGCAGAGGTTGTGGCATATGATGATTTTTTTAAATACAATGGTTTTGCTGGGTGCAAAAAGGCAGGGGCATGGAGGCTTGAGGGCAAGACCTATGTTGTCAAGGATGGAGATATAATCACCATAAGGGCAGGGGCATGATATTCCTTGACAACATAAAAATCAACATGCTAATCAAATAAGGCTATGCTCGGTTTTTCAGATATCTGGGTTTTTTTAGGATATATCCTGACCCCTGTCTCTGCCTTATTCTGCATTATCTATGGCTTCCTGAATTGGAGAAAAGGCGTGGAGGAAAAAGATGGTGATTATAGGGAAGAGATAAGATGGGAAAGGGAAGAGATAGAGCTCATAGAGAAACTGCCCTGATATGCTATACCTTATAGTCTTTACAACAGTCTATATTGCAATCACCATCTATCTTAGCTATCTGGGATATAAAAAGACAACAACAGTCTCTGATTATCTTCTGGCAGGAAGGGAGGTACATCCTGTCACTATGTCCTTAAGCTACGGCTCTACATATATCAGCACCTCGGCAATCATAGGCTTTGGCGGTATAAGTGCGCTCTACGGATTCAGCATGTTATGGCTTGCATTTCTAAATATCTTTATTGGTGTTTGGATCGCCTTTGTTGTCTTTGGCAAGAGGACAAGGAAGATGGGCAAGGCATTGGATGCCCATACCTTCCCTGAGCTTCTCGGCAGAAGATATAATTCACGGTTTATACAGGGTTTTTCAGGTTTTGTTATACTTTTTTTCATGCCTGTATATACCGCTGCAATACTCATAGGTATCTCACGATTTATAGAGATATACCTGAAGGTGCCCTTTGCTACCGCACTCCTTGTATTCCTCCTTATCAATGCCTGTTATGTTATATGGGGCGGGCTAAAGGGCGTCCTCTACACATCAGTCTTTCAGGGGATAATAATGATAGTGGTTATGATTATCATAGGTGTAACAACCTATGTCTCTGCAGGTGGGATTTTAGAGGCACACAGGGAGCTGGCATCGATGACATCTTATATACCAGAAAATCTTCTATCAGCAGGGCATAATGGTTTTACATCATTTCCCACGGCAGGCTCTCCCATGTGGTGGTTTGTGGTAACCACAATGATAATGGGTGTGGGTATAGGTGTAATAGGCCAGCCACAGCTCAATGTGAGGTTTATGACCCTTAAATCAGATAGGGAATTAAACAGGTCAATCCCCTTTACCGCCCTTTATATCCTCCTTACAACAGGGATAGCGTTTGCCGTTGGCGCCCTTACAAATGTCATTTTTTACAAGAGAATCGGTATGTTATCTTTAGATGTGGTCTACGGAAATGTGGATAAGGTCATCCCTATCTATATTGAACAATTCTATCCCCAGTGGTTTGTAGCTATCTTTCTTGTGACCCTCATGGCTGCTGCTATGAGCGCAAACAGCGCCCAGTTTCATACCCTTGGCGCATCCTTAAGCAGGGATATATTTGAGCAGGCACTACTCAAAGGCAAGTCAGTGGCAGAGACTACTATTGTAACAAGGATAGGCATAGTCTTCAGCATCTTTGCAACCCTAATATTAGGTCTTATATTGCCTGAGGGGACAGTAGCTATTGCAACAGCATTTTTCTTTGGTCTCTCCGGCGCTACATTTATCCCTGCATACCTCTTCGGGTTATACTGGAGAAGGGGGACAAAGGCGGCTGCCAAGGCAAGCATCCTCGGTGGTTTTTTCTCATCCCTTATATGGATGGTTTTTTTCCATGAAAATGAATCAAAGACTATAGGCATATGTCGCCTCTTCTTTGGTAGAGAGTCACTGGTAGGCCATCCGTTCAATATGATAGACCCTCAGATAATCGCCCTACCCCTGGCATTTACAATATTCATTGTAGTCTCCCTGTTCACGAGGCCTGTGAGCACAGATGTGGTGAAAAAGGCCTTTAGACATATCTGAGATCTTTAAGGGTTTTTATTCTGTCTTTCATCCCCTGACGGTTGCTTACCTGTCTTTTTCATCTTAAGCCAAAGAGAAAAGAACAGGGCTATGATTATACCCGCTAGGACAGAAAGAAATATTACTATGGCAAGGGAGGCCTCGAATCTCCAGAAAAGAAAAGATATACCCACCACAGAGGCATTCTGGATGGAGAATGCTATTACCAATAGAACGATTATTATAAACACTATAAATGTAACCATATGCCCTCCCATTATTATATTAAGACCCCTGCAAAGTCACGCGAGCACCCTTAATTAATTATATATGTTTTTCCATATCCCCTCATTATGTTTTGACAAAATATTTTTACTATTATAGATTGCAGTATGCACTGGCAAAGATATCTTGCCCTTTCTATTGTCTTTCATATCATCCTCATTGCCATTATATTATCTATCCCCTATAAAAGAACAGATATTATTGAAACTATTGTTGTAGATTTTACCATAGCGAATGCTGATTTGGGAATAAATAAAAGATGGGGCTGGGGCGGCAATGGTGTAGGGGAACAAAAAGGCAGTAAGGGGGTCAGGGGGCCGGACAAACAATATGTTTATAATCATAACACGCCCCAGGTGAAGGGCAAACACCATAATAACAGCCAAATAGAGGCAATTCAGGGTACCACCGATGTATTATCCCTAAATCCTCTTAAGGGAGAAAAGGTAGCAGAACATGGCGAGGTAGAACCAACAGGCATCAGGGCTATAAATGCAGGGTATGGAACCCCCGACTATGGCACAGGGAGATATGCAGGGGATTTGGGGGGGTTGGGTCATGGCGCAGGCATAGGGGGTGGGGGCCCAGGGGGTGGTATCAGCCTTGCCGACTATACCTATGTAAGGGATGCAGTCATGAAAAATATCTTTTATCCTGAAAAGGCAAGAAGGATGGGTATTGAGGGAAGGGTGATCATATCTTTTGTTATAAATGAGTCAGGTTTTATAGATGATGTAAAGATTTTGAAGAGTTCCGGCTATGCCGTTCTTGACGATGCAGTAAGGGATGCGATCTATAAGGTCAATCAGTTTAGAAAAAAACATGAGAGGCTCGTTGTCCAGCTCCCTGTAGAGTTTAAACTGAAATAGCTATCCCTCTTCTTTTTTAGTTATAACCACTATACCGGCATAGACAATAATAACACCCGCAGCCACTATAAACCTATAAGGTATGCCCATGGTCTTTCCGAATAGATTTACTACTATCTTTAAATTGAGCAGATTTTTTATAAAGCCTGACCCAGCACTATAGCCAGAGGTGAAAAAGAAAAACACAAGGGGCAGTAATACACCTATTGAAATGAGTATTAGAGCCTTTTTCATCCGCCGGTTTATTTGTGTCACTCTTATCCTATTGGGAATATTAAAAAAACCGCCCGCTTTTCAACAAGGCAGGCGGTTTTTTTGCATCTTTATTGCGAACCTCTCTTTATGACTGTTTCTTAAATTCCTTTTCCATTGCCTCTTTTGCAGGTTTTACATAGATATCTCTCAGCTTTGGCTTTTCAATCTTCCCTGAAGGGTTACGGGGCACAGGGGCAAAGACAATCTTTTCAGGCCATTTGTATTTTGCAAGGCCCTGTTCCTTTACAAAATTAATAACCTCTTCATCCGTTATGGTCTCACCCTCTTTGGGCTGGATGATTGCCATAACAATCTCTACGAGCCTTGGGTGCGGATAGCCGAGGACCGCAACATCCTGAACCTTATGAAATTTCCGCAACACATCCTCTATCTCTACTGGGAATATGTTCTCCCCGCCTCTTATGATAAGGTCTTTTGACCTGTCGGCAAAGAAGATAAAACCTTCTTCATCTTTATAGGCAAGGTCACCGGTATGTAGCCATCCATTGGTGATTGTCTTGGCAGTCATCTCAGGGTTAAAGGCATATTCCTTCATGAGACGAGGGCCCTTGAGTAATAGTTCTCCCACCTTACCTGGGGGTAGCTCATTTCCTTTATCATCCACTACTATAGCCTCCATGAATGCCGTGGCAATTCCAATGGAGCCGGGTTTTCTCATGATATCCTCGTCATAACAATTTATCGAGCCACCTCCACCACCCTCGGTAATGCCATAGATGTTTGCTATTGGCAGATTCGGGAATATCTTCTTTGAATCCTCAAGGAGGACGTATGGGACAGGCTGGGCACCTATCTCAATATGTCTTAAGGCTGACAGATCATATTTTGAGAGGTCAATCTGGCCTGACTTTATGGCATTTATCAAATCAGACCATGTGGGGACTGTATTCCAGCCACCTGTGCATTTTTCATCGGCAATACTTCTGAGATAATATTCAGGCTGTAGCTCCATGGGCATAAGGATTTTGCCTGCCCCTAAATAGGACGGGAACGATAGGAACAGTGAACCGCTGTGGTAGAAGGGATGTGGCGTTAGATAGACACTGCTATAGCCTTCATTATAGGTAAGGGCATTGCCTATACCAATGAAGAATAGGCTCTTATGGGTATGGGAAACAGGTTTTGGTGCCCCTGTTGTCCCTGATGTAAACATAAGCTCTGCCATTTCCTCCCAGTCTGTCTCAACGCATACAGGTGATGGGTCCCCCTTTTCCATAATCTCTTTATAGGAGGCCACCCCTTTTGGAACATTTTCTCCAAGACATATATAATGCTTGCAGTAGTCCATGTCCTTCATGATGGGCTCAACCCTTGCATTAAACTGGTCGCCGAAAATAAAGACCTTGCACTTTGTGACATCTGCGGCATATTTTATATCTGCACTGGCAAAACGAAAATTAAGTGGTGTCACAGTTGCCCCTGTCTTTAACACACTGATGTAGCTTGCATGCCATTCCAAACAATTCATCATAAGGTGCAACACAATATCACCCTTTTTCACCCCGCATTCTTTTATGAGGTAGTTAGCAAGCTTGTTTGCCTGTTCATCATACTGTTTCCATGTGAGACTCCTTCTTACCCCCTTTGAGGGATAGCTCTCAATAATGAACTCCCTGTTGGGGTATTTCCTTGCGTGAAGACCTGAAAACATTGCAAAATTCATAGAACCCTCCTTCTTAAATTGGTTTTTGTATTGCTTTTAAGATAGTTAGCATGATAAATTGAATAATATTGCATTGTCAATATAAAAAAATTTTCAAATTAAATTTTAGGAGGCTTGCGATGGATGTAACTATAGCTGAAATCTTGGCGAGAAATGCCCGGATGTATCCTGATGACGTTGCGCTTGTTGAAAGAATCCCTGCAGAGAAGAAGAGATTTGAGATTACATGGAAAGAATTCGATACAAGGGCGAATCAGTTCGCCAATGTTCTTGCTGCAAGGGGCATTAAAAAGGGTGACAAGGTTGTCCATTTTATGATGAATTCCATAGACTGGCTTGTTGCCTACTTTGGTATTGTGAAGACAGGGGCATGGGTAGTGCCCTTGAATTTTCGTTTTACCGCAGAGGACGTGAAATACTGCTGTGATGTAGCTGAGCCTAAACTGATGGTTTTTGATGAGGAGTTTGCAGGCAGGATTGATGCCATAAAAGATAGGCTTCCAGGGGTAAAAAATTATATCTGTCTTGGTAATAACCCCCCGGCATTCGCAGAATCATTTGCAAAGGTAATGGCTGATGCCCCAAAAGATCCCTTTAACATAGAGCTCTTCCAGTCTGATGAGTGTGGCCTTTATTTTACATCCGGGACAACAGGGCAGCCAAAACCAATTCTGCTGACCCACAAGAACATGTTATGCGCATGTATTACAGAGAATGCAAACCATCGTCAGACCAAAGACGACACATTTATCCTTATTCCACCCCTTTATCATACAGGCTCAAAGATGCACTGGTTTGGAAGCTTTATTGTAGGCGGTAAGGGTATACTTCTCAAGGGCGTCTCCCCTCAGTGGACACTGGAGGCAGTGGATGAGGAGGGAGGTACCATTGTATGGCTTCTCGTCCCCTGGGCACAGGATATACTCCTTAAGCTTGACAGTGGCGAATTGAAACTCAGCGATTATAAGATCTCTCAATGGCGTCTTATGCATATAGGTGCCCAGCCTGTGCCACCAGCACTGATTAAGCACTGGAAGAAATACTTCCCTGATATGCAGTATGATACAAATTTTGGATTAAGCGAATCCACAGGTCCTGGATGCGTTCATCTGGGGATAGGTAATGAGCACAAGATAGGTGCCATTGGAATACCAGGATTTAACTGGGAGGCACGGATTGTAGATGAAAGCGGTAAGGACGTGAAGAAAGGAGAGGCAGGCGAGCTCATTGTCCGTGGAGATGGGGTCATGCGCGAGTATTACAAAAACCCTGAGGCCACAGCTAAAACCATTATAGATGGATGGCTCTACACTGGTGATATGGCAAGGCAGGATGAAGACGGTTTCATCTGGCTTGTAGACAGAAAGAAGGATGTTATTATCTCAGGGGGAGAGAATGTATTCCCTGTAGAGGTAGAGGACTTTATCCATACAAATCCCAACGTGAAGGATGTGGCAGCCATAGGTCTGCCTGATGAACGTCTTGGAGAGATCGTGGCTGTCATAATAGAGGTGGTGCCTGGCAAGACCCTTACCGAGGAAGAGGTCATGAAATACTGTGAGGGCCTGCCGAAATATAAGAGACCGAAAAAGATATTCTTTGGTGAGGTGCCTCGTAATCCAACAGGCAAGATAGAAAAACCAAAGTTGAGAAAAATGTATTCAGGTATGGAGGAGGCATTCAAGATTTAAATCTGGATATGATATAGGGTATAGGGCAGGGTTAATATCCTAAAACCACTGCCCTATTATACTATTATACCTTTATGTTAGCTATAAAAGCATGTTCCCCACCATCATAGAAGAAAAGATAGGCTATATATTTAAAAACAGGGATCTATTCAATCAGGCTGTGACCCACAGTTCATTTTTTAATGAAAAGCGGGAGATCAGAAAATCCGATAATGAAAAACTCGAGTATCTTGGCGATGCTGTCCTTAATTGCATTATCAGTATAATCCTATACAAAAAATACAAAGACAGGCATGAGGGGTTTTTGAGCAATGCCAGGTCATGTCTTGTCCGCAGGGAGATGCTTACTGAGATAGCAAGGGATTTAAGCCTTATGGATCACCTAAATTATGGCAATGGTGGTAACAGGGGTGTTCCTGAGGAGTCAAAGGTCCTATCCAATATGCTTGAGGCATTGATAGGTGCAGTATATCTTGACGGTGGTTTTATAAAGACAAGGAGGGTGATAAAAACACTATTTGAGCCCTATTTTATTGAGGATAGGCTGACAGAGAAGAGCCCTAAGAATATGCTGCAGGAATATTCCCAGAAGAGATGGGGTATACTTCCACAATACAAGTTTACAAGAAAGACAAAAAGTGGGTTTACTGTGAATGTATATCTTGGCAGTGATTACAAGGCAAAGGGGCAGGGCAAGACAAAAAAGGAGGCACAGCAGAGGGCAGCAAGGGTGCTCCTTGAGATGCTTGAGGTAGAAAGGGATAGATTATGAAGGCAAAAGAAGAAAAAAAAGAAGGAGGTATCCAGGCGCCTAAGGATATGGTTGTTGTTGATCCTAATGTCCCATTGTATTCAAGACAACACCTCTGTATCTATCTCAGGGAGTTGTATGATATGGCAGAGGCAGAGACTGAAGGGAAAACAGACGAAGAAAAAATAATAGCAGGGGATAAGATATGAAGAGGTCTCTTGGTTCAAGGCCTGTTGTTTATCCAGCACCGGTCTTTGTTATAGGAACCTATGACAATACCGGTAAGGCAAATGCCATGACAGTTGCCTGGGGTGGTATATGCTGCTCACAGCCGGCCTGCATAGGCATCTCATTGAGAAAGGCCACGTATACTTACAATAATATTATGGAGGCAAGGGCATTTACAGTAAACATACCCTCTGAGAGATACGTGAAGGAGGCTGATTATCTCGGTATATATTCTGGTAGGAGACATGACAAGTTTACAGAGACAGGGCTTACCCCTGTGAAGGGGACGGTCGTTAATGCACCGTATATAGATGAGTTTCCCTTTATCCTTGAGTGCAGTCTTCTCAAGACCATTGAATTAGGTCTTCACACGCTTTTTATTGGCGAGATCAAGGATATAAAGGCAGACGAATCTGTTATAACCGAAGGGGGGCTCATTGATATAGAAAAGGTGAAACCGATTGTCTATGCCCCTGAATTAAGAGGATACTTTCAGATAGGGGGATTTCTTGGCAGGTCCTTCTCCATAGGGAAGAAGGGTTGAGGCCAGAGAGAGGCATTAGGGTAATAATCTATAAAATAATTTTATAATAACTTTTAACTTTATATTATTGAGACCTTATAGAGATGTCTCAGTTTACAAGTCTCAGCTGGTTTTTTATCCTGTTGTTATCGTCCACATATACCTTTTTAGGCTGAAACATGGCAAGTTCCTTTTCATCATAGCCAGCATAGCTAACAATGATAATAAGGTCACCCTTTTTTGCCTTATGGGCAGCAGCACCATTGATGCAGATAATCCCTGAATCCCTATCGCCTTTTATGGCATATGTGGTAAAGCGCTCACCATTTGTAACATTATATATCTGAACCTGCTCATAGGGGAGAATATCTGCCTGTTCCATCAGGGCCTCATCTATGGTAATGCTTCCCTCGTAGTGGAGGTTGCTTTCCGTAACCCTTGCCCTATGGATTTTTGATTTCATCATAATCTTGTGCATTGTTAGTCCTCCAAGATTGTATTATCAATTAATCTTGTTCTGCCGACAAAGCATGCAACTGCATATAATGCCTTGTCTTTTATCATAGATATCTCTTCAAGGGTCTCAGTATCTGCTATGCTTATGTAATCGATCCTGACACCCTCTATTGATTCAATCATCTCTCGTGCCTTTTCTTTTAGTATATCTACATCCCTGACACCTTCTCTGAACATCTCCCTTAGTGTTTTTATGGATTCATAGAGAATCAGTGCCTTTTTTCTCTCCTCGGGACCCAGATAGGTGTTTCTTGAGCTCATGGCAAGACCATCTGCCTCCCTCACGGTAGGGCATGGGATGATCTCAATGTCCATATTGAGATCCCTAACCATCCTTTCGATTATCTTCAATTGCTGGAAGTCCTTTATCCCGAAGACAGCATAATGGGGTTTTACAATGTTAAACAGTTTTGCCACCACAGTTGCAACCCCTATAAAATGTCCCTTCCTTGACCCTCCACAGAGGAAATCCTCAAGACCCCTTACCTGGATATATGTGGAATAACCCTCAGGATACATCTGTTTTGCATCAGGGAAAAAGATTATATCTGCGTTCTCTGATTCAAGGAGTGCCCTATCCCTTTCGAAATCCCTGGGGTATCTATCCAGGTCCTCTGTGGGCGCAAACTGGGTAGGATTCACAAAGATACTCACCACAACCGTATCGCTTATCTGTCTTGCCTTTTTCACGAGGGCAAGATGGCCCTCGTGTAGATAGCCCATGGTGGGAACAAGGCCTATCTTGTTGCCTGTCCTTCTCAGCCCCTCTGCCAAACCCTGCATCTTCGCAATAGAATCTATAATCTTCATCAAAGATTTCCTGTAACCCTAAACCTATCTATGGAATATATCAGTGAAAAGAGTGATTATCATCAGGAAATACACCTCTTTTTACCTCATATATATATGACCTAACGGCCTTTGTAATATCTTCCTTCAGGTCGATGTATCTTTTTACAAATTTGGGCCTGAAATCACCGGAGAGCCCTAAAAGATCATAGATAACAAGAACCTGTCCATCGCAGTCAGGTCCAGCACCAATACCGATTGTGGGGATTTTCAACATCCCTGTTATCTCTTTTGCAAGCCCCCTGGGGACGCACTCAAGGACAATAGAGAATGCGCCCGCCTCTTCAACAGCCTTGGCATCATCTATAAGCCTCTCTGCATCCTTGCCCTTTCCCTGCACCTTATAGCCACCCATCCTGTGGATAGACTGGGGTGTAAGCCCTACATGCCCCATGACAGGGATATCAATATCAGTAAGGGCCTTTATAGTATCCTTCATATGCACACCGCCCTCGAGTTTGACTGCCCCTGCCAGGGTTTCCTTCATCATCCTCCCTGCATTGCGTTTTGCCTGTTCAATACCCTCCTGATAGGACATAAATGGCATATCTATAACAACAAGGGCATTTTTTGTGCCTCTTACAACCGCCTTTGTGTGATGTATCATCTCTTCTATTGTGACAGGGATTGTGTTTGGGTATCCGAGGAGTGTGGTTCCCACAGAGTCCCCCACAAGTATTATCTCTATACCCTCTTTATCCAATATGCCGGCGAATATAAAGTCATAGGCAGTAAGCATTGTAATCTTGTCTCCTGCCTTTTTTTCCCTTATTACCGGAGCTGTTATTCTCTCCATCTTACCTCGCCCCTTAATAAAAAAACCTTCTGAACACAATTCAGAAGGCTATTTATCATAAAATCTCCTTCCGTCTCGGTCCAGTTGTGGATCCAAGCGGTATATGTAAATATTGAATCAGAGCCCACAGGCTTTGTCAATAATTTTTTCTTTAAAAATAATGCCCTTATAAAAAAATCTGTGGGTTTTATGGGATTGCAAAATTTATAGAAACCATTGGGCGAGCCTAAATCCCCTATAAGAGGGTTTAGCACAGGATCTTTTGCTAACGTCTTAACAAAACATATAGACATTTGAGAAAATATCCTGTAAAATTTTACTAATTCGGGGCGTAGCGCAGCATGGTTTAGCGCACTTGCTTGGGGTGCAAGAGGTCGCAGGTTCAAATCCCGTCGCCCCGATTTAATAATTTTTACACAAAGATAACCTTATCCACTGTTTTTGCATGGTGAAACATTGCTTATCCTTTTATCTAACGATGATGGTATCTATTCTGAAGGGCTGATTCGTCTAAAAGAAAATCTCAAAAGAGAACATTTAGTATACACAGTAGCACCTGAAAAAGAGAGAACCTGTATAGGGCATGCCGTAACCCTTCATAAGCCCTTAAGGATAAAAGAGATATCTGAGGATACATATACTACAAACGGGACACCTGCAGACTGTATTCTTCTTGCTGTTTATAAGATCCTTCCAGGGAGGCCTGACCTTGTAATATCAGGTATTAATAGAGGTCCTAACATGGGTCAGGATATTAATTATTCAGGGACAGTGGCAGCAGCAAAGGAGGGTGCGTTTTTAGGGATTCCCTCTATGGCAGTATCTATTGCAGCAAGGGATAATTTTTATTTTAATGATGCCGCATCCTTAATCAAAAGGATAATGGTGGTCATGGAGGGCAAAGACATACCCTTTGAAGAGATATTTTTGAATATCAATATCCCCAATATGCCATATGACAGGGTAAAGGGTTTTATGGTGACAAAGCTTGGAAAAAGGATATATAATGATATAATAACAGAGAGGGTTGACCCAAGAGGAAAAAAATATTATTGGATAGGCGGAAATAGTGACAGGTATCACAATGAAGAGGGGACTGATTTTTTTGCAGTAGAGAATGGTTATGTCTCTGTTACACCTCTGGGGCTTGACGCAACAGGTATTGATTTTATAGATGTATTAAAAAAAATATTGAGGAGGGTTTTATGAAAACAACGATTTCAGTTATCAAGGCAGACATTGGGAGTATCGGTGGGCATATCAGGCCAAGCCAGAGACTGATTAAGAGGGTAGCGGAATACATCGAGGATAAGGGTAAGGGGCTTGTCCATGATTTTTTTGTATCCCACACAGGCGATGATGTGGCCATACTTTTTGCCCACACAAGGGGTGTAGGTAGCGAGGACATCCATAAGCTTGCATGGGATGCCTTTGTTGCAGGCACTGCCATTGCCAAGGAACAGGGTCTTTATGGCGCAGGCCAGGATCTCCTGAAGGATGCCTTCTCAGGCAATGTAAAGGGTATGGGCCCTGCTGTTGCAGAGATGGAGATCGAGGAGAGACCAAATGAGCCCTTTCTTTTCTTTGCCGCTGATAAGACCGACCCAGGCGCATATAACCTTCCCCTCTTTCTCGGTTTTGCAGACCCCATGTATAACTCAGGTCTTATCCTTTCACCAAACATGGAAAAAGGTTTTACCTTCCATATAATGGATGTGGATTATACAGAGGGTGATAGGGTGATTGAACTCCATACCCCTGAGGACCTCTATGATATAGCAGCGCTTCTCAGAGATAACGAGAGATTTGTTATAGAGTCTATATATTCAAGGGGCACAGGCGAGATAGCCGCAGCAGTGAGCACAACAAGGCTCCATAATATTGCAGGCAAATACACAGGCAAGGATGACCCGGTGATGCTTGTCCGTGTCCAGGGTGCATTCCCGGCAACAGGAGAGGTCCTCGCACCATTCAACATAGGTCATTATGTGGCTGGCTTTATGAGGGGTAGCCATACAGGACCACTTATGCCTGTTAAGATGAATTCACCGGTCTCATATTTTGATGGCCCCCCTGTTGTGGCATGCATGGCATTCTGTGTCCACAATGGCAAGCTTACCGAGCCAGCAGATGCATTCGACCATCCATACTGGGATTACGTAAGGGCAAATGTATCAAGAAAGGCAACAGAATTAAGGCAGCAGGGCTTCTCAGGCATGGCAATGCTCCCCTATTCTGAGCTTGAATATGGTGGGATCGTGGAGAAGATGAAAAAGCTCGACCCTAAATTTAAGGTAAAGGGGAAGTAAAGGTTATTTAGAGATCTTTAGATCTTTAGAATCTGGAAGGACGATGAGGTTTTATATAGAGACATTCGGATGTCAGATGAATGAACATGATTCGGAGAAGATGTCGCATCTTCTCCGAATCAATGGTTTTACCCCAGCCACTGGGGCAAATGATGCAGACCTGGTCATTGTGAATACCTGCTCTGTGAGAGAAAAGGCAGAACAGAAATTCTTTAGCCTCGCAGGAAGACTTAAAAGGCTGAGGGATAAAAAAGGTGTTATCCTTGGGGTCACAGGATGTATTGCCCAGCAGGAAAAGGAGATGCTCAAGGAAAAACTTCCTTTTATTGATTTTGCCCTTGGCCCATCGGGTATCCATGCCATAGTAGATGCTGTAAACCATTCAGGCAGGGGTGAATTCTTCTCTGACTTCTCTGATAATGGCTGTGCAGCCCCACTTTTTTTAAAGCCTGAACCGTGTCAGGGCAGTATCAGGGCATATGTGACTATAATGAAGGGCTGCAACAATTTCTGCACCTATTGCATTGTCCCTTATGTGAGGGGAAGGGAGATGAGCAGGGATAGCAGTGATATCCTTGCAGAGGTAGAGAATCTTGCAAGAAAAGGCATAAAAGAGATAGTTCTTCTGGGACAGAATGTAAATTCCTATAACAAGGGCAGTGATGACCTGTCTTTTCCTGGACTACTGAAAAAAATCAATGAGATTGAAGGGATTGAGCGTATAAGGTTTGTTACATCCCATCCAAAGGATTTATCCGATGAGCTTATAGATTGTTTTGGTGGGCTCGATAAACTCTGTGAACAGATACACCTGCCATTCCAGTCAGGATCAGACAGGATCCTCAGTCTCATGAATAGGGGATACAACATCTCTGAATATATGGATAAGATAGAAAAACTTAAGGGGGCCTGTCCAGATATTGCCATTACAGCAGACTGTATTGTCGGGTTTCCAGGCGAGGATACAGATGCCTTTATGGAGACAGTGGGGCTTGTAAAGAAAGTAGAATTCGATGGCATATTCTCCTTTGCCTATTCAAAAAGAAAGAATACTGCTGCATCAGAGTTTGAAGGCGAGGTCCCAAGGGATGAGGCATTCAAGAGACTTGCTTATCTGCAGGCTATCCAGAGGGATATTACGCTGAAGAAAAATCAGGCAACAGAGGGCATGGTATTTGATGTCCTTGTTGAAGGAGGGAGTAAAAACTCTAGGGATGACCTGACGGGGCGGACAAGACACAACAGGATTGTTAATTTTAGGGGAGACCTTCAGATGATAGGCAGATTGGTGAAGGTGAAGGTATTAAAGGGTTATGCCAATTCCCTGAGGGGAGAGAGGATATGACCATGAAAGGAGGTATGAAATAATATGTTAAAGGAGATGAAGGTTGCAGGGATAACAGTAGACCCTTTTACCAATACACCTATAGTGCTCCTTAAGGACCTCGAGGATAAGGATGTGCTCCCTATATGGATAGGGCTTCTTGAGGCATCGAGCATTGCCACTGCCCTTGAGAACATACAGACACCAAGGCCCATGACGCACGATCTTATAAAGAACATCCTTGATACCCTTGGCGTTACGATAGTAAAGATAGAGGTGAATGACCTAAGAGACAACACCTACTATGCATTGATTCACATGAATGTAAATGATAAGAGGCTTACCATAGACTCCCGTCCCAGCGATGCCATAGCCATTGCCATAAGGACAGGCGCCCCTATTTTTGTTGAAGAGAGTGTAATCAAGAGGTCATCCAAGGTAGAGGTTTCTACAAAAGGGGACAAGGTAGTTACAGACAGCAATGAGTGGGAGGATATATTGGAAAACCTCTCTTCTGATGATTTTGGTAAATACAAGATGTGAGACCATAGGAAGAGATGATTGACCTACATACACACTCTTTACTCAGTGATGGTGAGTTGTTGCCCTCTGAACTGGCAAGGAGGGCAAAGGTAAAGGGATACAAGATTATAGGGATCTCAGATCATGTGGATGGAACAAATATTGAGTCTGTAGCCTCTTCGATCCTAAGGCTTACAGAGAGGCTAGGTGCCTATGATGATATCATGATCCTCCCTGGTGTGGAGCTGACGCATGTCCCCCCTACCCTTATAAAGGATATGATAAAAGAGGCAAGAAAATTGGGTATATACTACGTGGTTGTCCATGGAGAAACTATTGCTGAGCCCGTAGAAGAGGGGACAAACAGACAGGCAATAGAGGGTGGGGCAGATATCCTGGCGCATCCTGGGCTTATATGTGAGGAGGATATGGCACTGGCTACCCTCAACGGTGTCCTTATTGAGATAAGTGCAAGAAAGGGTCATTCCCTTACCAATGGTCATGTAGCAGCGGTGGCAAGAAAGACAGGGGCAAGGCTTATCCTCGATACAGATTCCCATAGCCCATCAGACCTCATAACCGATGAGGAGGGGATGAGGATTGTAAGGGGGGCAGGGCTTACCACAGAGGATTTTTACATCTTACAGAATAATGCCGAGGACATGGTCAGGAGGGTTATAAAAAGATAGTGATGAGGTTTGAGATCGATAGTGACATAAAGGATATACCTTATTACCCTCGGGCAACAAAATATGGCGGGGATGATAGTCTAGTGAGGCTTGCATCAAATGAAAATCCCTTTCCACCCTCACCGAGGGTATTAAACGCCATCCTTGATACCCTATTCAGTATAACAAGATATCCTGGTAGTGAATCAGGATTAAGGGAAATGATAGGGAAAAGATTTGGCATTACGGGCGGGCATGTTGTCCTTGGTAATGGCTCTGATGAGATTATAGAGATGGTCCTAAAGATAGCAAGGGTGAGAGGAAGAGACAGGATTATAATAACCGACCCTGCATTTGCATATTATAACATAGCCTCGAGGGTTTTTGCCTATGATGTGGTCAAGGTGCCTCTGAGGGATATGAGAACAGACCTTAAAGCAATAAGGGGTGCAGTAGATGAAAGGACAAGGGTGATATTTTTGAATAACCCACTGAACCCCACCGGCACGATCTTCAGAGAGGAAGAATTTAAAGGTTTTTTAGGGGATCTGCCCCCTCATATCCTTGTGGCTGTGGATGAGGCATATGCTGAGTTCGCAGAGGACATTAATTTTCCTGATTCTGTAAGGTTTATAGATAGCCACCCTGTCCTCATCTTAAGGACATTCTCTAAGGCCTATGCACTGGCAGGACTCAGAATCGGATATTGTTTAGGAGGCGTAACCCTGATATCCTATCTTGAGAGGACAAGGCAACCCTTTAGCATTAACAATATTGCCCTTGTTGCTGCAGAGGCGGCATTAATGGATACAGGTTTTCTCAACGCAGTCCTTGAAAACAACAAGATTGGCAAGGCATTTTATTATAATGTCTTAAGGGAACTCCGCCTAGAATTTATCCCCACAGAGGCAAATTTTATCCTTATAAGGCTTGGAAAAGAGGCAGGAGAGATAACCAAAAGACTTCTTGAGGAGGGTATGCTTGTGAGATGGATGGGTGCCTATAGCCTACCCGAATATGTGAGGGTAACCATAGGCAAGATGGATGAGAATATAAGATTTATAGAGGCATTGAGGAGGATTATTAACGCCTGAGTTTTGAAAGGAGACAGGTTCTAAGGGTTTGGCTCAACAAGGACACAAAAATTAACTTGTTATTTTTAGATCTGGTAAGAAATATAGATTTAAGGTCTACTCTCTTTAGTCTATAATCTGTTTTTCAAGGAAGGATATGAAGAAGGGATTGATAATTACAATAGATGGCCCAAGTGGTGCAGGAAAGAGCACTATCGCGAGGCTCCTGGCAGAGAAACTCGGTTATATCTATATTGATACAGGTGCCATGTATAGGGGTATTGCCTGCGCTGCGGGTAGGCATAATATATCAAGACCAGAGGATCCTGGCTTGGATGAATTTCTCAATAATCTGAGGATAGACTTCAACTTTAGGGATAAAACAGAGGTTTTTCTGGAAGGGGAAGACATAAGTGGGGACATAAGGATGCCAGAGATCTCTATGCTCGCATCAAGGCTCTCGCAAAATAGAAAGGTAAGGGAATTTCTCACAGAAAAACAAAGAGAGATTGGAAGAAACGGTGGCGTTGTCATAGAGGGAAGGGACACCGGGAGTGTTGTCTTTCCCCATGCAGATATTAAATTTTACCTCGATGCTGCAGGCAGCGAAAGGGCAAGGAGGAGATTTCTCGAGTTATCAGAGAAGGGTATGATAGCACAACTTAGCGCAGTTCAAAAAGAGATGGAGGCAAGGGACAGGGATGACTCCCAGAGAGAGATTGCGCCCCTTACCATACCAGAAGGTGCTGTCTGTATAGATACTACCAATCTTGACATAGATGGCGTCTTGGAGAAGATTCTAGGATACATTAAACAGAGGGGTTATGATGGAGGTTATTAAGACAAAAGACATAGGTTTCTGTTTGGGTGTGAAAAGGGCTATCAAGATGGTGCTTAAAGAGGCACAGGCAGGCGGGGATAAGATATATACAATAGGACCCATAATCCATAACCCACAGATGGTTGAGATGCTTGAGGAAAAGGGTATCAGGCCTGTGGATGACGTAAGAGAGATAGAGGATGGCATAGTGGTATTTAGAACCCATGGCATAAAAAAAGAGGATGAGGATTACATAAAAAAGAGCGGTCTGAGATACATAGATGCCACCTGTCCTTTTGTTAAAAAGGTGAGAAGATACGCTATAATGCTGAAAAAAATGGGCTATAAGGTTGTTATAGTGGGGGAGAGGGAACACCCAGAGGTGAAAAGTGTATTGAGTTATTTGGATAATGATGGTATTGTATTGCAGAAACCTGATTCGATTAATGCCAGAAAGATAGGGGTTGTGAGTCAGACAACCTTGGAGAAGGATTTTTTCGTGGATATCGTGGCAGGCTTGTTAAGGGATGCTGAAGAGTTGAGGGCCTATAATACAATATGTGCAAGCACATCAAAGAGAAAACAGGAGGCATCAAGGCTCGCTGAAAAGGTGGATATGATGCTTATAGTGGGAGGCAAAAATAGTTCAAATACAACAAAGCTCTATGAGCTTGCCAGAAGGCTACAACCCAAGACATATCATATTGAGACAGAAAAAGACCTGGAGCCTGGATGGTTTTCAGGGGTAAAGCGTGTGGGTATCACAGGAGGGGCATCAACTCCTGATTTTCTCATAGATACGGTAGAGCGGCAGGTAAAAAATTTTTAGGGGGAACATATGGCAGATATTGCTGAGACAGTAGCACAAAAAGAAAATACCGAAGAGGAGATGAGGGAGCTTTATGAGACATCGATGAAGAGCCTTCAGGAAGGCGGTAACATCTTAAAGGGAAAGGTTATAAATATCAACTCTGATACTGTGATTGTGGATGTTGGCCTCAAATCAGAGGGGAGGGTTCCCAAATCAGAGTTTCTAAATAAAAATGGCGAGTATGCGGTTAATGTGGGTGACGAGGTAGAGGTTATGATAACAGGGAGGGAAAGGGAGTTTGGGCTCCTTATTCTCTCCAAGCAAAAGGTGGATTATATACGGACATGGCAGAGGATAAATAAATCCTTTGAGGATGGCACACCTGTGGAGGGTGATATTGTATCAGAGGTAAAGGGCGGTTTTATTGTGGATATAGGTGTCAATGCCTTTCTCCCCATCTCCCAGGTTGACATCAAACCAGTTAAAAATCCTGCCTCCTTTGTGGGCAGGCGCCTTAAGTTCAAGGTGATAAAGGTAAATCAGAGAAAAAACAATGTTATTGTCTCAAGAAGGATGCTTGTGGAGGAGGAGAGAGAGAAGAAGAAGAGTGAATTCTGGAAGAATGCCAAGGTTGACCAGGTATTGTATGGGTTTGTGAGAAACATAACAGATTATGGCGCCTTTGTGGATATAGGCGGTGTTGATGGCTTTCTCCACCTGAATGAGATCACCTGGGGCAGGATAACACACCCTAAGGAGTATCTGAGGGTGGGTGATGAGATAAAGGTAAAGATTATAGAGCTTGATCCAGAGAAGGAAAGGGTCTCCATTAGTATGAAGAGGTTGAAGCCAGACCCATGGGAGAAGATAGATGAGAAATACCCACCCGGCACAAGGGTTAAGGGCAAGGTTGTAGGTATTGTTGAATACGGTGTCTTTGTGGAGCTGGAGCAGGGCGTGGAGGGGCTTTTGCACCTAAGTGAGATGAGCTGGGATAAAAAACTCAAAAGCCCAGGCAAGATCGTGAACAAGAATGATTGGCTCGAACTTGTTGTCCTTGATGTCGATAAAGAGAAAAAGAGGATATCCCTGGGGCTGAAACAGCTTCTGCCTGATCCATGGGATGAGCTTGTAGCTAGATATCCAATAGGCTCCATAGTAAAGGGAAGGGTCAAGAACTGGACTGATTTTGGTATGTTTGTTGGTATAGATGAGGGTGTAGATGGTCTTATTCATACCTCTGAGGTGTCATGGTCAAGAAGGAGAAAGGGCATACAGGATACATATAAAAAGGGGACAGCTGTAGAGGCTGTTGTCTTAAATATAGACAAGGAGAATAAAAAGTTCTCCCTGAGCATAAAGAAACTCAAGGAGGATCCCTGGAGGGGTATAGGCGAGAAATACAGGGAGAGGGATATTGTAGAGGGTTATATAACGAGCATCACAGACTTTGGCATATTCGTAGAGATAGAGGATGGCGTTGAGGGACTCATACATCTTTCTGAGATAGATGACCTCCAGGGCAGACACCCCAATGACGTATTCAAGATAGATGACAGGATAAAGGCTGTTATCTTAAACATCGATGAGAAGGAAAAGAGGATTGGATTAAGCATCAAGGCATTGAAAAAGATGGATGAAAAAAGCGCCATGGAGAACCTTTCAAGGGACAACAACAGCGCCTTTTCTACCCTGGGGGATATCCTTCGAAACAGCTATAAAGAGAAATAGCCACGAGGGCGCATATATAAGGAGACTCTAATGCCTATAAAAAAAGAGCTACTGGATATACTCTGCTGTCCCAGATGCAAGGGGGATATCTACCTTAATGAGGGGCAGGATGGACTTATATGTGATAGGTGCAGCCTCATGTATCCCATAAGGGAGGATATACCTATAATGCTCATCGATGAGGCAGTCCCTATTAACGCTGATAACAAAGGGTGATTACTGACCTTTTTCTCATATGCATAATTAAGACAATCCAGCAGTGTCTCCGTGTCCTGCCTGAGACCCTTCAGAGGGGCATTGGTGTTTTTTTTGGCAGGTGTGCATACCACCTCTTGAGAAAAAGGAGACTTGTTGCCATCTCTAACCTGAAAAGGGTATTCAGAGACAGGGATATCAATGAGATACAAAGGATAGCAAAGGGTTGCTTTGAGAAATTCGGTATAAACTTTGTAGAGATGCTACTTATCCCCTATGTGAAAAAGGATGCATATCCAGAGAGATTCTCCCTGGAAAACAGGGGGTATATAGACAATGCCCTCGCCATGGGTAAGGGTGTCCTCGCAGTTATATTCCACTATTCAAACTGGGAGATTATGGGTATAACATCTGTCCTTCTAAATCACGATGTTATAGTCCTTGCCCGTCCCCTGAAAAGACATATCCTTTTGAATAATTTTCTCAATAGGATGAGGGCTATAACAGGGCTTAAGATTATACCTAATGAGGGCACGGGCATGGATATTATGAGACATCTTAAGGAAAACAGGATTGTTGCTGTCCTTGCTGATCAGAGGGAGAAGCGTTCAAGGGGTGTATATGTGGATTTCTTTGGGGAGAAGGTATCCACAAATAAGGGTATAGCTGTTGTGGCAATGAAGACAGGTTCCCCTGTTATCCCTGTCTATCTTGTCCGTGAGGGTTTTCTGAGATACAGGGTTGTATGCAATGAACCTGTGATCATGGCGAGAAAGGGCAATATAAACGACCTTATCCTGGAAAATTTAAGAAGGATAAACACATTTCTTGAATCCATAATACTTAAGGCACCGGATGAATGGTTCTGGGTTCACAGGAGATGGGGCAGGAATACCTGAACTTGATTTTTTATAATCTTCAATGATATTCTCTTTAAAAAAATATCTTAGGTGATGACATGAAACAATACAAGGTTCTTATAACAGATAACCTATCTAATGACGGCATTGAGGTCCTGTCAAGAAGCAGGGATATAGAGATAGACATAAGGGCAGGGATAAAACATGACGAGCTCAAGGCTATTATTAGTAATTATGATGCTATAATCACAAGGAGTGGGACAACCATAACAGAGGATCTCTTAGAAAACCCCGGAAGGCTTAAGATTATAGGCAGGGCAGGGGTAGGCGTGGATAACATCGATATAGAGGCGGCAAGCAAAAAGGGTATTATTGTTATGAATGCCCCTACAGGCAACACCCTGGCAGCAACCGAGCTTACTTTGGGTATCATGCTTGCAGCGGCAAGAAAGATACCCCTGGCAAATGATTCACTAAAAAGCGGTAAATGGGACAGAAAGAGGTTTATGGGTGTAGAGCTCCATAATAAGGTCCTCGGGATAGTAGGTCTTGGTAGGATAGGAGGCAATGTTGCCACAAGGGCAAAGAGTTTTGGCATGAAGGTTATCGCCTATGACCCCTATATCAAAAAAAGTAAGGCTGACTCCCTTGGTGTTATGCTCTATGACAGGCTTGAAGATCTCCTGAAAGAGGTTGATATCATTACCTTTCATACCCCTCTTACTGCCGCCACAAAGAATATGATTACTGCAAGGGAGATAGGGCTTATGAAGGATAATGTCATATTCGTCAACTGTGCCAGGGGAGGTATTGTAAATGAAAATGACCTGTATGAGGCATTAAAAAGCGGTAAGGTCTTTGCTGCAGGGGTTGATGTATTTGAAGAGGAGCCACCTAAAAGAAACAGGCTCCTCGAGCTTGAGAATGTCTTTGCAACACCCCATATTGGCGCAAACACAATGGAGGGGCAGGAGGCAGTTGCCCGTATTATTGCAGAGCAGGTTGTAAATGCCCTCCATGGAAGGCCATACCAGAATGCAGTCAATATACCCTTTATGAAATCACAGCTTACTGAGAATCTCCAGTTGTATTTTAATCTTACAGAGAAGATAGGCAGGCTTGCTGCCCAGATTGCCAGGGGCAGGCCTGAGTCAATCAGGATTATTATGATAGGCAAGAACTTTGAAGAAGACCTCTGTGAGAGAAAATTCGATGTGCCCTTCAGCTATCAGCCCTTTACCATAGCAGGCCTTAAGGGTTTTCTAGGTGTCTATATCCAAGAGTCAGTGACATATATAAACGCACCCTATCTGGCAAAGGATAGAAATATCACTGTTGAGGAGACAAAGACAGAGCAGTATGACAAGTTTAATGATCTCATACTATTTATCCTTAAGACAGACAAAGAGGAGCTTTCCATAGCAGGGACAGTATTCTCGGATAAACTGGGCAGGATAGTCCTTCTTGACAGATTCCATCTTGATGTTATCCCTGAGGGGACATTTTTGCACTTTCGGATATTCGACAGACCCGGTATCATAGGCAAGGTGGGGACAATACTGGGAAATCACAGGATAAACATATCAGGCTTAAGTGTATCAAGACAGCATACAGGTGAGGAGGTAGCCTTTGTGTCTGTTGATAACCCTATTGGTGAGGAGGTCTTAAGCGAGATACTCGCCATAGACGGCATGATAGAGGCAAAGGTTATAGAGTTATAGCCTACCCTACTGCCACAGGTTTGGTTATAAAATTAAAATTAATGATGGAGATTTACGGGATCTAAGGGTCTATTTTACATGGAGGGGATAATGAAGGTTCTTGTTACAGGCGGTTGTGGTTTTATAGGTTCTAATGTGGTGGATGCCTATGTGGATAATGGTTATGATGTGGCAATTATAGATAATCTCTCAACAGGGAGAAAAGAGAATAGGAATGAAAAGGCAAGGTTATATGTGGATGATATATGCAGAGATAGTATAGAGGAGATATTTAAAAAGGAAAGACCCGATATAGTAAACCACCATGCTGCCCAGATATCTGTCCCCCTTTCTGTGGAGGACCCACTTTTTGATGCAGAGGTGAATATAAAGGGCACTATAAGGCTTCTTCAGCTGTGCATCCGATACAGTGTGAAAAAGTTTATATTCTCATCCACGGGGGGTGCCATATATGGTGATGCAGATGTGGTTCCCACGGGCGAGGACTATGTCCCTGAACCCGCATCGCCCTATGCCATATCAAAGCTATCCAGCGAGAAGTATATAAGGTTTTTCTATGGTCAGTATGGCATGGGATATACTGTATTACGATACAGCAATGTCTATGGTCCCAGGCAGATACCCCACGGTGAGGCAGGTGTTGTTGCCATTTTTACAGAGAAGCTGATTGATGGGGTGCATCCTACATTAAATCATTTTCCCCAAGAACCCCAGGGCATGATAAGGGATTACTGTTATGTCGGGGATATCGCCAGGGCAAATATCATAGCCACCAGGACAGATAGGGTGGGCATATACAATATCGGCACAGGCAGAGGCACCACCACCCTTGAGCTATATGAGGAGATAATAAAGACCTTAAGGGCAAAGGGTGTTGCAATACCCCATACCTTTGACGAGCCAAAAAGGGATATGGCAAGACCAGGGGATATAAAAGTAAGCACACTAAATCCTAAAAAGGTTGCCTCAGAGCTTGGCTGGGAGGCACAATACAATCTCAAGAAGGGCATATCAGAGACTGTGGACTGGTATCTAAATAAAAAATGAAGGTCAAGATCCTCGGCACAGGCACCTCTATCCCATCCCTAAAGAGACTATCCTCATCCTATCTTGTCATGGCAGGGGGGTTTAGGATACTCATTGATGTAGGTCCCTCTGTGGTAAGGAGGCTTCTTGAGTATGGTTATTGCGTAAATGACATAGACCTTATAATACTTACCCATTTTCATGTAGACCACACAGCAGATCTCTCCACATTTCTCTTTGCCTGTAACTATGGGATTAAGCCGAGAGAGAGACCTTTAACCATAATAGGGGGTCCTGGTTTCAGGAGGTTTTTCAGGGGGCTATCCCAGGTATATCCCTGGATACTGCCCAATCACTATAAACTTAAGTTAGTGGTTATGTCAGACCAAGGGATTGGCTATGGGGATGTGGCAATCACCACAAAACCTGTAAATCACAACAAAGAGAGCATAGCCGTAAGGATCGAGGATAAAAAAAGTATTGTATTCTCTGGTGATACAGCATACACAAAGAGGCTTTCAGGGCTTGCAAAGGGGGCAGATCTGCTCATAACAGAGTGCTCTTTCCCTGAACGGAGGGTAAGGGGGCATCTGAATCTAAGTCTCCTTGCAAAGATTGTGGATGAGGCAATGCCCAAAAAGGTTATCCTGAGTCATCTGTACCCTGCCTGGGATGATTTCAAGGGGGTGCTCTATGAGCCCTATCTTCTCGGTGAGGAGGGGATGGAGATAGAGCTATAAATAATATAAAATCTAAACCATCATTTTCTTGCTTAATATAATCAGGTCATCTCTTTTCTCTGTCTTATATTTTTTAGAACCCTCGAGCTCTGCCATGAGGCTATCCTCAAAGCCTGGTGCAATAACTACCAGTCTCCCATCTTGCCTCATGTAAGAAGATCCCCTCTTGATATACGCCTTTGTAAGCTCAATAACCGGAAGATCCTGCTCCCAGATGTATGTTGAGCCTGGTTGGACAAATATGAGGTCAAAGGCATCGTTGAGGAGAAAGGGGAACTCTATCTCAAAATGGAAGAATCCATTTCTCATTGCAGCCTCTCTTGCCTCTATAAACCAGCTACTCTTTCTTATTGCATCCCATGTGGGCTCATCTGCACCAAGGACGGATATAAGCCCCTGGACCTTCTTTTTGTCTATCCCTTTTACAAAGTATGTGGATGTGATGACATCCATGACATCCCTTATCCTGTTAATATATATGTTAAGTGTTGCCTCGATGCGGCCCCTCTCCACCATGTCCTCTTTTATTCTATCGGATAGGGAGTAAAACTGCCTGAACATCCCCCTCAGCTCTGTGAGAACCTCCATGGGGTTTTTATTAAATAGCTCCATCTGGTCTTTTGTTTCCATATGGTTTTTTAGATCTTCCATGGACATCCCTATAAGGGGATTCCCCAGTCTGAGGTGCCTTGATTTAAAGCCAAACCTTCTGAACATGGAATCCTGAAATATATCATAGGCAATATGGGACCTCTCTACACCGTATAGGACTGTCTCGAGTATGTGTTTTTTCAGTCCTTGTTCATCCTCCCACTCAGTATTAAAGGTATTTTTTTCACTGTAGGGCAGATTAAAGGATATGTAGGCAAGACCCTCTATTATACAGGATGTGATGGAACCAAAATTAGGGGTCATTTCAAGGATCTTGAGGTTCAGCACAGACTCCTTTGTGTATCTTTTTCCATCAAAAAGATTATCAAGTATGAAATCCATATCAATCCCTGTCTGTTTGGCCTTCAGTGAAAACAAATAGCCAAATATATGGGGGGCATTGTATGGGTTTATGGTATCTGTTGCCACAGGTGTCTTGAGGTCAAGTCTTACATCCCTTTCCTTAAGGTATCCCTCTGTCTCCGGGAGGCAGCCATCCTTGAATATCTCATAATAGGTGTCGCATAACACAGGATATACACTTGCCTTCTTTTCCCTGCCTCTTATCCCCTTTGTAAGTGCCTCTTTTTTTACCCTTAACATGCCGAGGAGGCCCTCCCTTTCCTCCTCTAATATCTCGGGTATGGTCTTTAATAGGCCCTCAGGGGAGAATATTTGAGAGAAAAGATGGATGGGTTTGAGGTCGCTGGTAGCCGAGGGATACTCTATATCTATCTCTATAAGCTGCGTCTCAAAATCTTGAGGTTTTTTTACAAGGATCCAGTTTTTTCCATTGGTGAGGATACCCCATGGCGTCTTTGTCTTCTTCAATATATAGAGGATCTGAAACAAGGGTAACCTGTTTTCGAATTCAAGGTAGAAACCACTTATGCCTTTCTGGAGTGCCCTGCCGTATCTCTTTACAAGGATGATGCCGAGGGTGTTGTCATAATATTCCCTTGACCCCCAGAGTTGTGATGCATTAAACCTCGCATCCTCTGTATGGAACAGGGCAATATCAGGAGGCCTGACGCCCTCCTCAAAGAAAGCAGGCTTTGTTTCATAGAAGAGTCCCAGGGCCTTGATTATTGGTTTTACAAGGTGTATCTCTGTATGTATCTCACTGGCAAACTTTTTTTTATCCTCAAACATCTGGAGGTGTTTGTATATGGATGTATAGATATCCTTATCCTCAGGCTTTGCTATGAGCTTTTTGAGGCCTGACGGTGATATAAGGGTATTTCTTAGAATAGACGGATGCATTTTTTGAAGATAATAATAGATTAGATTCTCTTAGTCAAGAAGAGGTATATCTTTTTCTTCTCTATCTATGCCCATATCCTGGATGCGCTCTAATTCCCTCAGTTTCATCCTTATAATCACTATAAGGCCTATTATGCCTATCCAGAAAAAGGCAAGGGACTGATAGATTATAAACCTGTCATAGGGCGTCGAAGGAAATACCTCTATATTCTCCTCTGCCCATAGGGGTACGGCAGCAGATAGCGTTATTATTGCAGAGAGAATCAGGTGTTTTGTTGTTTTTGTTATCAGTGTATAAAGGGTAATGGGTATTTTTTTCATAGCCATCTCCTTCAGGTGAGAAAACCAACTATGGTCATAACAATAAAATATGCAGTATAGAGGATGCCTATCCAGGTAAAGGCAGTGCTCCTTTCGCCTCTTGCTGATTTTCTATCAAAAAACGGGATGAGGAAGAAAAACAGTATGGCCAGCGATATAAGCATGAGGGCTATCATCTCACCATTTAAGCCTAATATATCCCCCGGGAAGAGTTTTAACGTCTGGAAGAGAAAGAGAAAATACCATTCGGGCTTAATATTTTCTGGGGGTGCTGCAAGGGGGTCTGCCTTTTTGCCTATCTCAGGGGGACATAGGACAGACAGGGTAACAACCACGCCAAGGCAAATAAGCCAGATTATAAAATCCTTGTAGAGGACATTTGGGAAAAAGGGCTCGTATCTTTTCACATTATTCTGTTGCGATAAAGGGATGCTCATGCCGTGATACTGGACAAGAAGGACATGGACCCCTATAAGAAACAGTGTAAAAAATGGTAGGACCGATACATGAAAGGCATAGAAACGGGTAAGGGTCTCCCCTGTAACATCTATACCACCCCTAAGGAATGACTTTATGAACCCGCCTATAACAGGAAGGTTGCCTGCACCGCCTGTAGCAACCCTTACAGCAGCAAAGGCACGCTCATCCCATAAGAGAAAATAGCCACTAAGACCAAAAAAAATAGAGATACCAAGGAGTATAAAGCCTGTGATCCATATGAGCTCCCTTGGTTTTCTATATGCCTTGATAAGCAGCGTGCCAAACACGTGGATAAAAAGCACACCAATTGCAAGCTGGGCGCCCCAATGATGGAGGGAACGAAAAAACCAACCCATGTTCAGTTTTGTGACAATCTCTATTATACTCTTGTGTGCCTGTTCGTGATATGGGATGTAATAGAGGCTGAGGGCCATGCCTGTTATAAACTGGAGGGCAAACAGAAACATGGTAAGGCCACCGGTGTAATATAATAACCCATACCTGTGGACAGGGACGAGCTTGTGCCTTGCAAACTCCCTTAGCCCATCAAGGTCATAACGCTCATCAAACCATTTTTTAAGCCTTTGGCAGCTCAACCTTTATCCCCTTTTTCGCAACTATTAACTTCTCGCCCTCTTCTGTAAGGTCTAAAAACTCAAGAGCTTTGGGTGGAGGACCCTCTAAGACCCTGCCATCTATGTCAAACCAGCCCTTGTGGCATGGGCAGTAGAATCTTTTATCCTCTGGCCTATATGTTATATTGCACTCCATATGGGTGCACACACCCTTTAATGCCACTGTCTTATTGTCAGGTCTTTTAAAGATAAAACCGAGCTTTCCTCCCCATGCAAAGGGTTTTACAGAATTGGTAGGTAATTCTGCAAAGTCTTTGGTATTTAGGACTACAAAATCAGGCTCCTTTCCCAGGGTGGGAAAGGCAAATCTTAGAAGGGTATAAAAACCCCCTGATAGAAATGCTATCAGCCAACCACCAAAAAGGGTGTTTAAAAACTGCCTCCTTGTTATGAGAGAGAATTTAAGCCTCATTTATATCTCCCCAGGAGCTTTTTCTTTAGGATAGCCTTTCGCAGTCCCACTATAGAATCCGTGGGTCTTACATCCTTGGGGCAGGCATCAATACATCTAAAGACTGTATCGCAACCCCATACACCATTCTCATTGTTTATATCATCAAGGACATCCCCTGGCCTTTCATCCCTTGAATCCAGAATGAACCGCTCGAGCTTTGCCATGGCAGCAGGCCCCAGGTAATCGGGGTTTCTTGCCAGGACAGGACATGCACCATAACATGAGGCACAGAGTATACAGTTTACAAACTGGTCTATGCGTTTTCTCTCCCCCTCGCTCTGGTGTATTTCCTTGTCAGGGTCAGGACTTGTTCTTATAAGATAGGGCCTTACCTTTTCATACATATCCCAGAAGGGGGTCAAATCTACTACAAGGTCCTTTATTATCTCGAAATTGGGTAAGGGCTCAAGGATGATGGTGTTTGTGCCAAAGGATGCCACCTGTGTCCTGCATGCCAGATCGATCCTGCCATTTATGACCATGGCACAGGAGCCGCAGACTGCAGAACGACAGGAGGAACGGAAGGACAGCGCCCCATCTATCTCATCCCTTATCCTTATAAGCACTGCAAGGATGGTAAGGCCTGGTATGACCCTTATCCTATATAATCGAAAACGTGGAGCCTCCTCTGGTTTTTTTGAATCAAATCTCAGTATCTTGAATGTGTATGCAGTCTCCTTTATCAATATTTCCTCTCCATGGGCTGGTATCTTGTTATGGTCACATCCTTAAATGATATCTCCGGGCTACCGTCTGCACCGAATCTTGCTATGGTGTGTTTAAGCCAGTTTGTATCATCCCTTGTGGGAAAGTCCCGCCTTGCATGGGCGCCACGGCTCTCCTCCCTTAGATATGCGCCCATTGCTATGGTGTGGGCAACCTCAATCATATACCCTAACTCTATGGCATTTAAAAGCTCATAATTCATATGGAGGTCTGAAGAGGATACATAGACACCCTTGTATCTCTCCTTTATCTTTATTATATGTTCAATGGCAAGGGATAGCTCATCCTTTTTTCTGAATATACCCACATTGGCACTCATATTTTTACTGAGGTCTGCCTGTATGGAAAATGGTCTCTCTCCCTTGTTGTTTACAATCCTCTTTATCGTGTCCTCCATATCTGCAAGCCTGTTGTTGATTGGTTTTTCATCAGGGGGGACATGGCTTCCCTGGAGGAATTCATCGATGGCAATGGAGGCAAGCTTGCCGAATACAATGGTGTCAAGGAGTGAGTTTCCGCCAAGCCTGTTGGCACCATGGACACTCACACAGGCGCACTCGCCTGCTGCATAGAACCCCTCAAACTCTGTGGCTGCCCTTTCATTGGTATCTATACCACCCATAGAATAGTGCTGACATGGCATAATAGGTATGGGCTCCTTGATAGGGTCAATACCCAAGAAATCTATACAGATATTTCTGATGCCTGGTAGTTTCTCGAGGATCTTCTGGGCGCCAAGATGCCTCAGGTCGAGTTTTATATATCTGCCAAGGGGGTGCTCAAAACCCCTTCCCTCATCTATCTCGGTCTGGATGCTCCTCGATACTATATCCCTTGGGGCAAGCTCCATTGCCTTGGGTGCATACTTTTCCATAAACCTTTCATTTCTATTATTTATGAGATAGCCACCCTCACCCCGGCATGCCTCAGTCATGAGGATATTTGTGCCTATAAGGCCTGTGGGGTGGAACTGGACAAATTCCATATCCTTTGTGGGGACCCCTGCCCTATAGGCTATGCCAATGCCGCTTCCTGTATTGATGAGGGCATTGGTGGAATACTGGTAGACCCTGCCGTAGCCACCTGTGGCAAAGAGTGTCACCCTTGATTTTATGGGGACTATTGAACCATTTATCAGATCAAAGGCAATAACCCCATGACACCTGCCATTATCTGTAACAAGGGCAATGACATACCATTCGGGGTATACCCTGACACCCTTTGATACTGCCCTTTCATAGAGGGTATTCAAAAGCACATGGCCTGTAATATCAGCAGAGTAGCATGTCCTGGGATAACCAGCCCCTCCAAATGGCCTCTGGGCAATAGAGCCATCAGGGAATCTGCTGAAGGGGCACCCCCAGTGCTCCATCTCATATACAATAAGGGGTGCCTGTTTGCACATAATCTCCACTGCATCCTGGTCTGCAAGATAGTCACTGCCTTTTACTGTATCGAATGTGTGTTTTTCCCATGAATCATCCTTTGCATCTGGATGGTTTGCAAGGGATGCATTGATTCCGCCCTGGGCTGCTATGGAGTGGGATCTTATGGGATGAACCTTTGATAGAAGACCTACGTCATATCTCTCGCATAACCCAACAGCTGCCCGAAGTCCGGCAAGACCCCCGCCTACGATGATGATGTCATGGCTAATCATAGTTAAGAGACAATAAGGTAGATATAAATCAATATCAAGGAGATGATACCTGCTACAATATTAGATAGCCAGAAAAGCCTCTTTTCCTTCCTGTAGCCGAAATCTATCAGGATTGTCCTGAGCCCATATATACTGTGAAATGTAAAGAGTATAAGGATAAGGACATCTATTATAGGCTGCCTGTGGAGGCTCAGGGCCCAGTCAGGCTTTTTGTCTTTTGTAAAGAGGAAAAAACTTGTAAGTATCTTGATACCAAAGAGTATTATAAGTGAGACACCGCTTATTCTATGAAAAAGCCATATAAACATTACAATTTTTTAATTACCAACTGGTAAAAAACTTGTCAAGGGAAATCTACAGATTTTGTTCGCCCACCGATAGGGAAATCTACAGAATCTTTCTACAGATCTTCTTAAGGAGTAAAAAATGCTTGACTTTTGTCTTAAACAACAGAATAATAAATGAATTTGCCATACTCTAATCATAATAAAAACGGTAGATAATAACATGGCGTTTTAAGGGGATTTACTAATATTTAAGATGGAAGATGAAAAACAATACAGCCAGGCCTATGATGAGGCAATAAACCCAATTGATTATCTCAAGGTTATATTAAAAAACCTAAAACTCATTGTAGGCGGCCTGCATCTCTATTGGGTTAAATAATTTGAGTGAAATAATAAGGTTTTTATGGTACTTCTAACCCTATTGACAATGCCCATCTTTTGATGTAAAATTTTTAGACTGTTCGAAGGTTGAACTTTTTTGTATTCATTAACTTTTTTTAGATCAATATAACTTCATAGGGCGGTAGCCTGCCTTTAAGATGAAAGACTCTGAATTCTACATATTAAGAGAGCTTTCTTTAAACAACAACCTTACTCAGCGAGAGCTGTCGAACCGACTTGGATTAAGCCTCGGCGGAGTAAACTATGTCTTAAAGGCTCTAATAAAAAAGGGATATATAAAGATGCAGAAATTTAAGGATTCAGACAACAAAGCCAGATACATCTATATGCTGACACCCAAATGGGCATATGAAAAGATAAAACTGACAAGCAGTTTCATAAGCTCTAAAATTGTTGAATATGAAACCCTGCAAAGAGAGATAGAGGAACTAAAAAAAGATATTGAATAGAAAATGTTATAACATCCAAAGAGGCCATAGTAATTTTTAATAGAATCTTTTTAAGGTAATGGGTATAATAAGATAAAGAAACAAAAATTTAAGTATATGATCTACTATGCTATGCACTGAAATGTTTTCAAAAAGGTCTACCAGATGCCATATAATATAAATATAATTAGAAAAATAGACGATCTTGATCCCAAAGTAAAGGCAGCTTTTCTTGCTGTGCTTGAGGAGATAGAGAGGAACGTCAAGGAGAATGTAAAGCGTAGTGACTTCATAGAACTAACACAGGCAGTATCAGAACTTAGCAATAAAGTAAACCAGCTTGCCGAGGCGCAGAAGAGAACAGAACAACGTGTAGCCGAACTCGCTGAGGCACAAAAGAAATCAGAGGAAAGACTCACAAGGCTTGAAATAACAGTCGGTGAACTCACTGAGGCACATAAGGCAGCTGAAGCCAGACTCACAAAGCTTGAAATAACAGTCGGTGAACTCGCCGAGGCACAGAAGAGAACAGCACAAAAGGTTGAAGAATTAGCAGAAGCCCAGAAAAGAACAGAAGAGGAATTAAGAAAACTTACAATGGAGCATAAAGAAACACGCAAGATCTTGGGTGGTCTTTCAGTTTCAGTAGGGTATGGCCTTGAAGATAAAATCTTTCCTTATATGGAAAAATTTGCCCTGACAGAATTTGGTATCACAGCAAAGGATATACGGAGAAAAAACATTGTATATCCCAACGGACAGTTCGATGAGCTTAATATCTATATAGAAGGCGATAGAGAAGGGAAAAAGATTTACCTTATAGGAGAATGCAAAGCCCAGCTCGGCAAGAAGGATATTAAACGATTCCACGATCTTCTTGAAAGGATAAAATCCTATTTAGGTGGAGAGACCTATGGCTTTATCGTAAGTCATTCTATACAACCTTCTGTTGAAGAGTACCTGAATAAATTTTATCCTGACATAAGATTCTACTATAGCTACCACTTTGAAATGAGGTATAGAGGCTAAAAACCATACAATAAGCAGACAAATAGAAGAATTCTAAATGAATGCCTCGAGGGTACCAGGAGCTACGTCTTGTGATTTTGGGTTATAATGTTTTTGGTAGACATCAAGGTTGATGTCCAATATAATATGGAAAATTTTGCTAAGGTGGAGTAGTGACTGAAGACAAGCAGGCAATTCATCAATTAGATGATGACGAAATAAATCTTTTAGACCTTTTAATTGTTCTGGTAAAAAGAAAAAGATTTATAATCAGATTTACACTGATTGTGGCAGTAATAGTAGCCCTGGTAAGTTTGATTACGACGCCAATCTACAGAGCCGAGACAAAGATACTGCCACCTCAACAGGGAGGTTCAGGACTTGCAGCGCAGTTATTAAGTCAAATGGGCGGGGCAGGAGGATTGGTAGGGGGTGCCATATCAACCAAAACCACAACCGGTCTCTATATTGGCCTATTAAAAAGCAATAGTGTTCTCGATAGGATAATAAATAGGTTTGACCTGATAAATTTTTATAAATCTAAATCTATAGAGAAGACAAGAAATATACTTTTGGGAGCCCTAAATGCAGAAGAGGATAAAAAAAGTGGGCTACTCTTGATAAGGTTTGAGGACAGGGACCCAAAAAAGGCCGCCCAGATTGCCAATGCCTTTGTTGAGGAATTAAAAAATGTGAATAAGGGGCTTGCAGTAAGCGAGGCAAGCCAGAGAAGGCTTTTCTTTGAAGAGCAGCTTCAGGATGCAAAGGCATCCCTTACAAAGGCAGAAGAGGATATGAAGGTCTTCCAGGAGAAAACAGGTGTCCTTCATGCAGAGGAACAGGCAAAGACAGTGATAGAGAGTATAGCCCAGCTGCGTGCCCAGATAGCAGCAAAAGAGGTGGAATTAAGGGTTTTAAAGACTTACACAACCCAAAATAATCCTGACTTATATAGGGCAGAGGAAGGCTTGAAGGCAATGAGGGCAGAGCTTGCAAAACTCGAAACAAAGGGAGGTAATGGCCATAATCCCCTTATGCCTACAGCCAGGATGGCATCAGTAGGCGCTGAATATCTCCGCAAACTCCGTGAACTAAAATTCAATGAGACCCTGTATGAGCTCCTTTTAAAACAATATGAGCTTGCAAAACTCGATGAATCAAGGGATGCAACAGTAATACAGGTAGTTGATAAAGCTGAACCACCAGAAAAACGATATAAACCGAAAAGGAGATTAATGGTTACTGTTGCAACGGTCTCTGCACTATTTTTATCAATATTTATAGTCTTTTTTATGGAATTTATAGATAAATCATCTACACAACCTGAAAATCAGGCACGTATAGATACCCTTAAAAAATACTTGAATTTTAAATTTAACTTTAACCTCAAAAAATTTATTTCGAGAAGAAAAAATTTATAATAATAACTTTCAATCCACATCACCGTTGTTCGGTTAGAAACTTGCATGGAGTTGAGAGCCTGTTGCCCAAATCCCCATCGACTGCCCACTACAATGGCATATATTATAATAAAAATAACTCATTTAAGTTCCCTGCTGGGATTTTGGCAACAGGCTGTAAAGATTTGACCCTCCATCCCCCACAGAGCACACAGAGAAATGAGTTATAAACTACCCCAATTACCTCTGCCTCGTAGGAGGCTGGCATATCATCAGAATGGCACCTCTCTCATTCTGATGATAGGAATTTCTCCCTCTGTGCCCTCTGCGGCTCGAACGACCGAAAGGGAGTGGGCGTGAGTAAAAAGCCTTTTATTTATCTCTCACAGAGCTCACAGAGCACACAGAGAAATACAAAATTAACTGTCGGCAGAAACAAAAAACCATCTTATTTATGGTCACAGGGTAAATTACTTCGCTCAAACAGATTTTGAAAAGCATGGGGACCTTATGGAGGATATATGGAAAGAACTGAACTCGATAATCAGTGTATTAGAAAAGAAAACTTAACCTCAACCTTAACCTCGGCCTCAGCGCCACGAAGTGCGCTGATCACCGGCATCACAGGTCAGGATGGCTCATATCTTGCTGAATTTCTCCTCTCAAAAGGTTATGAAGTCCACGGTCTTATCCGCCGTGCCAGCACATTCAATACGGGGCGTATCGATCACATATATGCCGATCCTCATACACAGGGCAACAAACTTTTTCTCCATCATGGTGATCTCTCGGATTCCGGTCAGCTTATCAACCTTATCTACAACATCCAGCCCGATGAGGTGTATCATCTCGGCGCTCAGAGTCATGTGCGGGTGAGTTTTGATGCCCCCGAATACACGGGAGACATTACGGGTATAGGTACAACCCGTATCCTTGAATCGATCCGCCGAAGCGGCATCAAGACAAAATTCTATCAGGCATCGTCATCAGAACTCTTTGGCGCTACCCCTCCACCCCAGAGCGAGACAACACCATTTTATCCCCGTAGCCCCTATGCGGCAGCAAAAATATACGCATACTGGATGACCGTCAACTATCGTGAAGGTTATAATATGTTTGCCTGCAATGGCATACTTTTCAACCACGAATCCCCTCGCCGCGGTGAAACCTTTGTCACCCGTAAGATTACCCGTGCACTTGCAAATATCCTTGCCGGACATCAGAAGAAACTCTATCTCGGCAATCTGAACGCAAAACGCGACTGGGGGTTCGCTCCTGAATATGTGGAGATGATGTGGCTCATGCTCCAGCAGGACAAACCGGACGATTACGTGGTAGGAACGGGCGAAAGCCATTCGATCCGTGAATTCGTCAATCTTGCCTTTGCATATGCAGGCATCATACTCGAATGGCAAGGCACCGGCATGAGTGAAAAAGGCATCATAGCTTCGATTAAAGACTGTTCTATGTTCCATGTTCCAAGTTCTAAGTTAGATAAATACGGGTATGAACAAACGTTGAACCTCGAACATAAAACATCGAACCTCCAGCCAGGCTCCGTTCTTGTGGAGATCGATCCCCGCTATTTCCGCCCCACTGAAGTCGACTTTCTCCTTGCCGATATCAGCAAGGCACGCAGGCAGCTCAACTGGGAACCGCGGATAACGTTCTCGGAACTTGTAAAGATCATGGTGGACTATGACTTAAAGATGGTCGGGCTCGAACCCCCGGGGGAAGGCATAACCATCTGTGGCGATAAATGCTTCGACTATACAGACCACGCCTTCGCAACAAATGAAAAAATCAGAGAAAAATAAAACGTTTTTCACCGCCGATGAACACGGATAAACGCTGATGAATGTTGATAGAAAGAGATTGTGGACTCAATTGTGATAAACCGTCAATGAGTCCACACTTCATGCCCTTGTCAGGGCGGAATAAAATAATATCTATCTGCGAATATCAGCGTACGTCAGCGGCTAATTGATATGGAATTAGATCAGCTAACAGAAAAGATCATTGGTTGTGCATACAAGGTTGCAAATACACTCGGCAGTGGATTCCTTGAAAAAGTATATGAAAATGCACTTGTTTATGAAATTAGAAAAGCAGGATTAACAGCGGGTCAGCAACACCCTATCCCTGTCATGTATGATGGTGTGGTTGTCGGAGACTATGCTGCTGACATTATCGTTGAAAATGAAGTTCTGATAGAATTAAAATCAGTTAAGAATTTGGAAGATATCCACATCGCACAGTGTTTAAACTATCTTAAAGCTACTGAAATGAAACTATGCCTGCTTATTAATTTCGGATTGTCAAGAATACAGATCAAACGTATTGTAAATAATCTATAAACGATAATATTTCACCGCTGATGAATACAGATGAATTATGATATATCATTTACTCCTGCACCGTAAGGTGCTGAGAGTTTTGCCTGATTTGACGATCTATCACAAATCAGGCAAAGAAGCTGACATCCTTCTTATCTGCGAATATCAACGTACATCAGCGGCTAAATAAAGAATTTAATATGATTGACTTAAGACAAAAGAGAATAACTATAACGGGAGGGAAAGGCTTTCTCGGGACGCATCTCATCCGAACTCTCCAATCGCGCGGATGCCGGCATATCTCCATTGCCGATCTTCCTGAATACAATCTCACGAGCCTCCCAGACATTCAACGCATGTACTCCGAGCAGAAACCAGACATCGTTATCCACCTTGCAGCCAAGGTCGGCGGCATTGGTTTCAATCAAGAAAATCCTGCATCACTTTTTTACGAAAACGCCATGATGGGTATCCAACTCATCCACGAAGCCTTTCTCCACAAGATCGAGAAATTCGTTGCCCTTGGCACAATCTGTGCGTATCCAAAATTTACCCCCGTTCCCTTCAAAGAAGAGGATCTATGGAATGGCTATCCAGAAGAAACAAATGCTCCATACGGTCTGGCTAAAAAAATGATGCTTGTTCAATCTCAAGCTTACCGCCAGCAATATGGGTTTAATTCCATCTTTCTTTTACCTGTCAATCTCTATGGCCCTAGAGATAATTTCAAATTCAACTCATCCCATGTAATTCCTGCTCTTATCCGCAAGTTCCACCTTGCCAACCTCCTCTCCCGGGGTGATTTCGACTCTATCATTAATGATTTTCTCCGCAACGGTGATGGGGTGATAGAGGTTAAAGGGAAGAGGTTTGAGGCAAAACCCGATTCTCCGGTTGGTGATGTTTTAACCGTTCTTAAACATTATGGAGTTTACTATTCAGATTTTAATTTAAGCCTCCACCCTCCAGCCTCTACCCTCTCGACGACAGTCGAGATTTGGGGTTCCGGTTCTGCCACACGGGAATTCTTCTACATAGAAGACGCTGCTGAAGCGATAGTATCAGCCACAGAAAACTATGATAAATCTGATCCTGTCAACATCGGTGCTGGTTTTGAAATTTCTATGAAAGATTTAGTTTCCCTTCTTGTCGATTTAATGAATTTCACCGGTCATATTTCGTGGGACACCACAAAACCCGACGGGCAACCACGCCGCATGCTTGACACTTCAAGGGCAGAAAAAGAATTTGGTTTCTCTGCCAAAACTACTTTTGCCGAAGGCTTACGCAAAACAATTGATTGGTATTTTTCTCAACATTGAACACTAAGCTAAAATTATTACCTATTCACAAATTTTGAACTACGGTATCAATAGCTTTAAACGTTGAACATAGAACGTTGAACGATTTTCTTTGGGGGAGTTATTATGAATGAACGATTTTCCATAAGTCCTGATGGAATTAAGTATCCATTGCCGATCGAAAACGATTACAAACAGGAATTCGTCCGTATTGAAAAACTTGTTGTCGAGGCCAAACAAAAAGGTCAAGAAATCGTCGTTGTCATGGGCGTTGGCTTTGTAGGTGCGGTAATGGCAGCAATTGTTGCTGACACTGTAGACGAAAACGAAAAATCCTCCAAATTCGTCATCGGCATGCAGCGTCCCTCTACACGTTCCTACTGGAAAATTCTAAAACTCAATGAAGGCATCTCCCCTGTTAAAGCAGAAGATCCGGAAGTCGCCCCCATGATTCGACGTTGCGTCCTGGAGAAAAAGACCCTTACTGCCACCTTCACCTATGATGCCCTTCAGTTCGCCGATGTGGTTATTGTGGATGTCCAGCTGGACTATGCAAAGAAAGACTTAGGCAATGTGAGAACAGGGCACGTGGAAATGACTGCCCTTGAGGAATCCTTTGACATCATCGCCCAGCGGATAAAACCAGACTGCCTTGTACTTATCGAGACAACTGTCGCCCCTGGGACTACAGAACAGATTGCCCTGCCTGCCATGAGAAAGGTCTTCCGTCAGCGGGGAATAAAAACGGACCCCCTTCTTGCCCACAGTTACGAGCGGGTCATGCCGGGTCGGGATTATGTTGCATCCATACGGGACTTCTGGCGGGTTTGCAGCGGTGTTAACGAGGAGGCAAAACAACGGGTCGTCAAATTTTTAAACGAAGTCATCAATACAAAGAAATACCCCCTCACCGTTCTTGACCGTCCCATTGAATCGGAGACCGCAAAGATAGTGGAAAACAGCTATCGTGCCACTATCCTCGCTTTCATGGATGAATGGTGTAAATTTGCGGAAACAAACGGCGTGGACATAATAAAGGTGATAAACGCCATTAAAATGCGTCCAACCCATAATAATATGATCTTTCCAGGCCCTGGCATCGGCGGCTACTGCCTTCCTAAAGATGGAGGCCTCGGTATATGGGCATACAAGCATATTCTTGGGTTTGTGGATGATATATTTAAAATCACACCCCTTGCCATAGACATAAATGATACACGTGCGCTCCATGCAGCGCAACTTGTCCGTGATGCCCTCAGAAATATGGGCAAACCAATTGCCAGCGCTGAAGTTCTTGTCCTTGGCGCTTCCTATCGTGAGGACGTGGGAGATACCCGCTACAGCGGTTCCGAAGTCCTTGTCCGTCGGCTTGCCGAGATGGGTGCAGAGATCCGTGTCCATGACCCTTACGTGGATGTCTGGTGGGAATTTATAAATCAAGATGAATATCCAGACAACAACAGAAGTAGATTTTTCAGAAACCAGAAAAAGTTAGAAGGATTGGAGGTATTAAAAGACCTTGACAGGGCTTTAACAGATATAGATGTCCTTGTATTTGCCGTCCGCCATGCCCCATATCTCTCCCTTAATCCCGATTACGTGATTCAATTAGCTGGCAAACCCATCGCCGTTGTGGACTGCTTCGGCATTTTAAGCGATGAAATGATTAGGGAATATTTGAAGTTAGGATGTGACGTGAAGGGTTTAGGAAGAGGACACATTAGAAGGTTGAAGGAAGAAATTAAGAGACTATAGATTATGGAATATGGGCATTATCCATCGTTAATGACCTTTGCTATAAACGCAACAAATGCGTAAAAGAAATAAACCAGAAAAAGAGGTGCTAAACTTTGAAAAACTTTGTTTTATTAGGTGCCGCTGGTTTTATCGCACCCCGCCACATGAAGGCAATAAAAGATACTGATAATACTCTTGTTGCGGCAATGGATAAGCATGATGCTGTCGGGGTCATGGATAGTTATTTTCCTGAAGCGTCTTTTTTTACTGAATTTGAACGTCTTGATAGACATGTTGAAAAACTCAGAAGATTTGGGGATGATAAAAAAGTTCACTATGTGAGCATTGCATCCCCAAATTATCTTCATGATGCCCATATACGTTTTGCCCTTCGTGTTGGAGCAGATGCAATATGTGAAAAACCACTTGTACTTAATCCATGGAATGTTGGTGCATTAAAAGAAATTGAAGCAGAGAGCGGAAGAAAAGTAAATGCAATCTTGCAGTTGAGGTTGCATCCTGCGATTATTGCTCTTAAGGAAAGAGTAAATAGTAAAATCTCGGAGAAAAAAGCCGACATTGATCTGACTTACATAACTTCAAGAGGTCGGTGGTATCTTGTGTCATGGAAAGGCGATGTATCGAAATCTGGTGGAGTATCAACTAATATTGGAATTCATTTTTTCGATATGCTCCAGTGGATTTACGGCAGTGTCCAACAAAATATTGTTCATGTATCACTACCAACAAAGGCTGCAGGATATCTAGAACTAGAGAAAGCAAGAATCCGATGGTTTTTATCTATAGATAAAAATGATTTACCCGAATCAGCAAAAGTTCAAAATAAAACAACATATCGTTCTATAATGGTAAATGGAGAAAATATTGAATTTTCTGAAGGATTCACAGATTTACACACAACAAGTTATGTTGAAATAATGAAAGGAAATGGCTTTGGTTTAATTGATGCAAAACCATCTATTGAGATAGCTTTTGAAATTCGAAACGCTAATCCTGTCGGGTTGAAAGGTGAGTACCATCCTTTTTTGAAAAAATTTAATAATATATAGACGGTATATCTACAAAATAGAATTTACTCAACGGCTCAATGAAGTAAATTTATCGGTGGCAAATTGAAAATATTAACTAAAGTTTCGCACTTATTTTCTGCTCCTGCATCAGCATAGCGTCTTCAACAATATCAAGGAAACGCAGGAATCTATCCGGGTCAATTTCCGTCAAAAATAACCCGCTTGACACAATGAGAACTTCTCTAATCGATGACCATAAGGTATTTATCATAAGCAGTTCGCAGTGGGTTTTTACCAGCTCCTTGAAGAGGGGACCGCAGGATGTGCCGCTGTGATATTTGTTGAGGATATGCACGAGTATAAGGTAACGGACAATAACAATGGGAACAAACCTATAAAGTTACGCTTAAATGATCCTGTTTCATACATGGAAATGATTGCCTTAGAGAATAATGCTAAGCTCATCATTACAGATTCCGGTGGGGTGCAAAAAAAGGGGTATTTTTTTTAAGATTCCCTGTGTCATTCCAAGAAGCGAAACAGAATGGGTTGAACTGCTTGAAAATGATTGGGCAATTTTAACGGGCAATGATAAGAAAAATATCGTCGACAAAATTCTCGCAGGTTACGATAATAGCAAAGCTCGCGAATGGAAGACTTTCTACAGCGATGGGAATGCAGCAGTAAGAATTGCCAATGTCCTTGCAAATTTACAGGTGAATAATAATGGGTGAAGGTTATTTTGTTCATGAAAGTAGTTATGTTGATGTTGATGTTGAAATCGGTGAAAACACAAAAATATGGCACTATAGTCATGTCTTGAGTGGCGCTAAAATCGGGAAGAACTGTATTATAGGGCAAAATGTGTGCATTGAGCGCGGCGTAACAATCGGTGACAGGTGTAAAATTCAGAACAATGTTTCCGTTTATAAAGGCGTTATGCTCGAGGATGACGTATTTTGCGGTCCATCTTGTGTATTTACAAATGTATATAACCCTCGTGCTTTTATCGAAAGAAAAACTGAGTTCCGGACAACCCTCGTGAAAAAAGGTGCCACCATTGGTGCCAATGCAACCATCGTTTGTGGAGCTATCATCGGCAGATACGCTTTGATCGCTGCCGGCGCCGTTGTCAAATCCGATGTCCCCGACTATTCCATTGTCGCCGGTGTTCCCGCAAAACAAATAGGGTGGACATGCAAATGTGGAACGACATTAAAGCAGGCGAGAGGCAAGGGGCAAGAGGCGACAGGGGATAGAGAAGAGGCAAGGGGCGAGAAGCAAGGGGCGAGGGAAAAGGCTTCTTCAGGCACCTTAGTCTGCGTCTATTGTGGTAATGAGTATCGGATTGACAGAGATAACCTGGTACCAATAAGTGAAAAATAAATAATATGGGTAAAGAAGAGTATAAAGAGTTAATGGTTTGGCAAAAAGCTAAGAATTTAGTAGTTGATGTTTATAGGCTTACAGTTCAAGGTAAGTTAAACAAAGATTATGGATTGCGTGGCCAGATTCAACATAGCGCAGTGGGTATAGCAAGTAATATTGCCGAAGGCGATGAACGAGACACAGATAAGGAGTCCGTGATATTCTTTTATATTGCCAAGGAATCACTTGCAGAACTTTGAAAACAGATGCAAATTGCCTGTGAGATTGGATATTTTATTAGAGACATATATTATGATAAAACCGATTTGGAATATATAGAATTGAGCAAAATGATTGGTAAACTTATAAAAACTCGGCAAGGAACAAGAACGGGCGCATGACTTTGTCTTATTTGTTGCTCCTTGCCCAGAGGCACCCATGACCCGCATCCCCATGCTTGACCTCAAACGAGAATATGAATATATGAAAGCCGATATCGATGCTGCTATCATCCGTTGTCTCGAACATCAACAATGGATTTTCGGACCCGAAGTAAAGCGATTCGAAGATGCGGTCGCCAATTATCTCGGAGTGAAGCACTGTGTCGGAACCTCTTCCGGCACAGATGCACTTGTTCTTGCCCTTCGTGCACTTGCAATAAAAACTAAGGGCCAGGAATATTTTGATCGCTCCGATCTGATCATAACGACACCATTTACCTTCACTGCCACCGGAGATGCCATTCTCCGAGCTGGCGCCACTCCTCTGTTCATCGATATTGACCCGACTACTTATAACATCGACCAAGTTTTTGTTCGCTCTTGCGTGGAGTCTTTTCCCTCCGGCCTCTCGCCTCTAGCCGATAGCCGCTCTCGCGTTGTCGGCATTCTCCCCGTTCACCTCTACGGCCAATCTTGCCAAATGGATGAAATTATGACAATAGCTTACGAACATAACCTTTTTGTAGTGGAGGACTGTGCTCAGGCGTTCGGGGCAGAATGGTTGACGGAAGATGACAAAAAACGAAAGGCCGGAAGTATAGGAACTGCAGGGTGTTTCAGCTTTTTTCCTTCGAAAAACCTTGGTGCTTTTGGAGATGCGGGAGCAGTTTCAACTAACGATGATGAAATTAGTGAACTTATCCGAATGCTTCTTAAGCACGGTGGAGAGAATAAATATAACATAAAACATGTAGGCTATAACGCTCGCTTAGATACGCTGCAAGCAGCTATTTTGCTTGCAAAACTAAAGTACATTGACGAGTTTAATGCATGCCGCTATAATGTGGCAATGCGCTACAATGAATACTTGAAAAATATCGAGGGTCTTATTTTGCCATGTAAGGATGGCACCGTATTTGCTAATTTAAAGCATGTTTACCACCAATATACTATACGTGTTATTAATGGACAGCGGGATAAACTCCAAAACAAACTCAGATGTTCAGAAATTGCGAGCGAGGTGTATTATCCTATACCGCTTCACAAAATGAAGGCTTTTAATAAAAAGAGTGTTATTTATGGAATATTGAAAGAAGCGGAACTGGCAACGAGTGAAGTTCTAAGTCTTCCTATTGAACCACTCATGAGTGATGATGAAGTTATGGCAATAGTTTCTTGTTGCTTTTTACAGTGACCTTTCAGTAGTTAATTATGGATATAGTTAAATATCATATTGGCAATACTATTGAAAACCTCAAATGTTTGCTATTAGATGAATTATCAATAAAAAAGATTGCTGATGCATCGGATCTTATTATCGATGCATTAAAATTTGGCAAAAAGCTTATGATCTGTGGTAACGGTGGAAGTGCGGCAGATGCTCAACATATGGCTGGAGAGTTTGTATGTAGATTCTATAAAGATAGAAAGCCCCTCCCTGCCATAGCCTTAACAACAGACACATCCATTATGACCGCCATATCAAATGATTATTCCTATGATCAGGTCTTTGTGAGACAGATAATTGCCATTGGAAAAGCTGGCGATGTTCTTCTCGGTATAACCACAAGTGGTAAATCAAGAAATATTCTTGAAGCATTTAAGGTAGCCAGCGAGATGGGAATAAAGACCATCCTTTTAACAGGAGATTATGGAAGAACCATTGCCCCATTTAGTGATATAATCATCCAAACTCCAGCTTCTGCTACGCCACGTATCCAAGAGATGCACCTGATTATAGAACACATCATATGTGAGCTTGTTGAAGAAGAATGTTTTAATAATACAAAATAAATCGGATTGGAGGGTTTATGTCTATATTCATAATTGCAGAGATTGGTATTAACCACAATGGAGATGTTAATATTGCAAAGAAATTGATAGATGTAGCAAAGGATGCAGGCGCAGATGCGGTTAAGTTTCAGAAAAGGACGATAGACCTTGTCTATACAAAGGAATTTCTGGATTCCCCAAGAGAAAGCCCCTGGGGAAATACACAGCGTGCCCAGAAAGAAGGTTTGGAGTTTGGCCTTAACGAGTACCAGGAGATTGATAAATACTGTAAAGAGAAGGGTATCGAATGGTTTGCCTCTGCCTGGGATTTAGAGAGCCTTAAATTCTTAAGGCAGTTTAACTTAAAATATAATAAGGTAGCATCTGCCATGATTGTATATGAAGATTTTTTGAAAGAGGTTGCATCTGAAGGAAAATACACCTTCATCTCGACAGGTATGTGTGAGGTCAAGCATATAGATCGTGCAGTGGATATATTTAGAAGTATGAGCTGTCCTTTCGAGCTTATGCATTGCGTATCAACTTATCCAATGGATGATGAGGATGCCAATTTAAACTGCATAAAGACATTGAGAGAGAGATACAAATGTAACGTTGGCTATAGTGGCCATGAGGTAGGACTTGCAGTATCATATGCAGCAGCAGCCCTTGGTATTACATCCCTTGAAAGACATATAACCCTTGACCGTGCCATGTATGGTTCAGACCAGGCAGCATCTGTTGAACCAGCAGGATTCAGGATGCTTGTGGGTGCCGTAAGGAAGATTGAAAAGGCAATGGGTGATGGTAGATTAGGTATGAATCATAAAGAAATTTCCATTGCAAAGAAGTTAAGGGCACATATTCCCTTTGAATTACAGAGATAATTGATATGAAAAAAAGGATTGTTGCAATTATCCTTGCCAGGGGTGGTTCAAAAGGGATACCGAATAAAAATATTATAGACTTCTGCGGAAAGCCCCTTTTAGCATGGACCATAGAACAGGTGCAAGCAGTAAAGGAAGTAGATTCCATTTGGATCAGTTCAGACAGTGAAGAAATACTGGATATAGGTCAACAATATGGGGCGTATAAGATAAAGAGGCCTTTGGAGATTGCCGATGATATGGCTACTTCTGAATCTGGGTGGCTCCACGCCATCGATGTGATTGAAAAGAAGTTGGGTAAGATAGATATAGTTTTAGCGCCCCAAGTCACCTCGCCTCTTAGGGAATCTAAGGATATAGAAAGGGGTCTAAAAGATTTTGAAACAGGAGGCTATGACTCCATGTTTTCATGTAGCCTGGCAGAGGATCTTCTCTTTTGGGAAAGGTCATTAAACGGACAATTAAGAAGTATTAATTATGATTATCTCAATCGTGGTAGAAGGCAGGATAGGCCAAAACAGTACATAGAAAACGGCTCTTTTTATATATTCAAACCAGAAACTCTCAGAAAATATCACAACCGTCTTGGCGGGAACATCGGCGTAATAGAGATGGAATTATGGAAGATGTTTGAGATAGACAAGATGGAAGATCTTAAGATATGTGAGATATTAATGGAAAAATTTTTATTGAGGGAGATATGACCAAATATCCACGTTATCAAGATTATGTCATAAAAAATGACAAGTTTATCGGTGAATTCGAAAAGATGTACAAAGATTTTGAGGATCCATGGGAACAAAGTACACGTGAAGAGTTTGCGATTGAAAAGTTTATTGGGCTATTGCTTCTCTCAAAATATAATCATAAAAGGCCTTTGGAATATGGTTGTGGGCTTGGTTATTATACACAAAAATTGTATGAGACTTGCGGATGTGCGGGGGGTAGATGTTTCAGAAACAGCTATTAAAAAAGCTAAATTACAATTTCGAGAACCAATTTTTTATGTGGCTGATCTGCTGGATAAAAAACCTTTAGAGGATTTTAAACCCGATTGTATTTGTATGGTGGAAATTACATAGTATGTTTTGGATAAACTAAATCGATTCAAAAAAAATGCTTACTGAAATGTGTAAAGGACGCGGTTTTTTCATACATTAATGACATATGCACCAGGAGAACAGAAATATGGAACTGAATATTTTACGGACTTAGATGGCTTGATAAATTATTGGTCTGAAATAATAGAAATTTACGAATGGGGAAAGATAGGTCATCAAGACTATAATGGAGGCTATAGAACATTTTTTTACGGGAGGATAAAATGAAGGATGTGAAAAATAGCCGTGTTGTATATATTAATGGCACACTTGTTCCTGAATCCGAGGCCAAGATCTCCATATATGACTCTGCACTTATGTTTGGCGATATGGTCTTTGAGATGACCAGGTCCTTTAATAAAAAACAGTTTAAGCTAAGAGAACACCTTGAAAGACTCTATGCCTCAATAAAATATCTCCGTATTCCCTTAGAAATGACTATAGAAGAGATGGAGAGATGCTGTTACGAGACTATAGAGGCAAACGAACCTGTTTTTGCCCCTGATGACGAACACCGATTAATGATAGACGTATCAAGGGGTATCCTTTCTATTTATCAAGGGGTAATAGGTATCCATAAGGGACCAAATGTAATAATTGCTGATTTTCCTCTACGATGGACTGTGGCTGGGATGGGTAGGCTTTATGACACAGGAATAAATGCAGTCATAACTTCACAGAGGGCAATCCCTGCCCAGCTTTTAGAACCAAAGGTAAAAAATAGAAGTCGAATCCATTACCTTATGGCAAATATTGAAGCCTCCCTCCATGAAGGAGACAATAACTGGGCTCTCCTTCTCGATCCCGATGGTTTTATAGCTGAAGGCACAGGGGATAACTTCTTTATTGTGAAGGATAATATTATTATTACTCCAGAAGGAAGAAATATTTTAAGGGGTATTAGTAGGCACTACATCTTCGAGCTTGCCGGTAAGAATGGTATACACTGCATAGAAAAGAACATAGAACCTTATGATGTGATTACGGCTGATGAAGCCTTCATGACAGGAACCCCCTTTTGTATACTCCCAGTATTATCAATAAACCGAATACCCATAGGTAATGGATCTATGGGAAAGGTCACATCAAGACTGCTTAATCTATGGAGTGAAGAGGTGGGGGTGGATATTATTGGACAGATAAAAAAGTGGGATGCGGAACGCGAACCCCTCTTTACAGATGCTCCGTCGCCATACTCATTCAAGACAAAAAGGGGATAAAATGGATAGATTTTTCAACGGATTATATTGTATTCATCTGGAGCTCACCAGCAGATGCAACAAGAACTGCTGGATGTGCGGCAGGAGGAAGATAGACAGAGAATACCCTGAGATAGCCATGAATTACGGCGATATGGATTTCGACCTTGTTAAGAAAATTGCCGCTCAACTTCCCGAAGGAATAGTTGTTCAATTTCACAACAACGGGGAACCTTTGCTTTATCCACGGTTTGGGGAGGCGGTCAGACTTTTCAAGTACCAGATAAAATGCGTTGATACAAACGCTAAATTGATCGTGGATAGGGCGAATGAGATTATTGATAATTTGGATACGATGACAATATCTGTCATTGAAAATGACCCCGACGGGGACGAACAGTACGAACTAGTTAAAAAATTTCTCGAAATAAAGGGGAAGCGAAAACCCCGTTTGGTTTATAGGTGTTTGGGAAATGTAGACAGAAAGAGATGGGAAGAATTGGATGGAACAATCGCTACAAGGATATTGCATAACCCTCTCGGGAGCTTTAAATATCAGAAAAAACCCACTGTACCTGAAATCGGAATCTGTCTGGAAATATTGAACCATATGGCAATTAACAGGCTCGGGGAAGTTTCAATCTGCGTGAGATTTGATCCGAAAAAACTGGGGGTTATTGGAGATGCCACTTCTGCATCTCTGGTAGATATATGGAACAGTCCGAAGAGAAAAGAATGGATAATAGATCATATTGAGGGAAACAGAAAGAAAATCCCTTTGTGTAGCTATTGCGATTTTTGGGGAGTCCCAACAGGATTACAATAGTTGGGTTTCTTGTTAAAAAATGTGCAAGGGACCTCGTTTTTATTTTTAATAAAAGAAGCAAAATTGAATGGATAATGAAAAAAAGCAAAGCAGTTTTTCTCGATAGAGATGGAACCATAATTTATGATGTAAATTATCCAAAATATCCAAGTCAAGTACGAGTTTTACCTGGAACAATAAGTGCGCTTAAGTCATTCTCGGAAATCGGATATAAATTAATCATAATCAGCAATCAATCTGGTATAGGTAGAGGGATAATAACGTTCGATGAAGTAGAGAGGGTTAATCAGCGAGTATTTTCCATTTTCAAAGAAAATAATGTATTTATAGACGCAATTTATTACTGTCCGCACGCCCCGGATGACCAGTGTGATTGTCGTAAGCCCTCCCCAAAAATGATCTTACGTGCAGCAAAAGATATGGAAATTGATCTGACCAGATCATTTATGATTGGAGACAAATCAAGCGATATTGAAGCGGGTAAACGGGCTTCTTGTAAGACTATCCTTATTAGTGAAAACACATCAATATTCAAAATAAACCCAATTCCTGACTTAATTGCGAATAAATGGTCCGATGTGTTGTCATATATTTTAAATGAATCATTAAAACCTCATTAAAACCTATAGAAGGGAATATTTAATTGAAATTTTTTGAAATTAATGAACTCGCAGTGAAGATCAATTCTTTAAAATCAAAGGGGAAAAAGATTGTTCACTGTCATGGGATATTTGATATTCTTCACATTGGGCACATACGTTATCTCGAAAAAGCAAAACAAATGGGAGATATACTTGTCGTTACTATAACGCCCGATCGATACGTGGATAAAGGTATCGGTAGGCCTGTGTTTAACGAATTGCTTCGCTCAGAAATGGTTGCTTCTTTGCATTTTGTTGATTATGTAGCAATAAATCATTGGCAGACAGCAGTAGAAACAATTCGATTACTTAAACCGGATTTTTACATAAGAGGTGCAGACTTTAAAAACCGACCCCAAGATCTTACCGGCAATAGCCAGAAGGAAGAACAAACAATCTCGGAAATCGGCGGAAAGCTTGTTTATACAGATGATATGCATTTTAGTTCAACAGATTTAATAAATCGCTATTTAAATACAATATCTGACGAAGTTGAAGACTATCTGAAAGTTTTTCGAAAAAGATATAATAAAGAAAATATAATACAAACTTTAGATAAAATGTCTGATCTCAGGGTCCTCGTTATAGGGGACACCATTCTTGATGAGTACCAATACTGTGAAGCAATAGGAAAGTCATCAAAGGATCCCGTCCTAGTCCTGAAGTATCAGTCACATGATCTTTTTGCCGGTGGCGTACTTGCTGTCGCAAACCATGTCGCAAATTTTGCGAAAGAAGTCAAACTCGTTACATTAATAGGTGACAAAGACAGTTATGAGGAATTTATACGTTCTCAGCTTTTACCAAATATAGATCCGTATTTCATAATTCAAGACAATGCCCCAACCTTAATCAAGCGTAGATTTATTGAGGGATATTCTTTAAACAAATTATTCGAAGTTTATGTGATGGATAGTTCTGGCCTAAACGATAAGAAAGATAGACAATTATGTCAATGGGTTAGGGATAATGCGTCAACTTATGATCTTGTAATAGCTTCAGATTTTGGACATGGAGCAATAAGTGACAAGATGGTAGATGCCATTATAGAGTTTTCTCCTTATCTTGCTGTTAATACTCAGGCTAATGCCGGCAATAGAGGATTTCATACTATTTCACGATATTCCCATGCCGATTACATCTGTATAGCGGAGCATGAAATAAGGCTTGAAACTCGCACTTTAAACGGTGATTTAAAACCATTAATAGACAAGCTTGCAAGTAAAATGGCGTGTAAATATTTTGTTGTCACAAGGGGCCGTCAAGGAGCTTTAGTGAGAGATACTGCCTGGGATTTTATTGAGATCCCATCGTTTGCACAAAATATTGTCGACCGTGTTGGGGCAGGTGATGCCTTTTTTGCGGTAACTTCTCTTGCAGCATCGTTAGCAGCACCGGCAGAGATTATTGGTTTCATCGGTAACGCAGTCGGCGCTCTGGCTGTCGAAATTGTAGGTAATAAAAAATCCATAGACAAAAAGAGTACGCTTAAATTTATTTCAAAAATGTTGAAGTAATTTTATCTATATTCATGAAAGCAATTTTATTATCGGCAGGTTATGGGAACCGCTTGAGGCCATTGACAAATGTGCTACCGAAATGTCTTTTGCCAATAAATGGTCGTCCCTTGTTAGAATATTGGTTCTCGATGCTTAATCGCGCCGGTATTAGTTCTGTGTTAATGAATCTGCATTATTTAGCTGACTTAGTCAAGGAATGGGTTAAGCTTACCGAATATGCAGACATTATAAAAATGGTTTATGAAGAAGAATTGCTTGGTACAGGAGGGACCCTTCTTAAGAACAGTAATTTCACAGATGGACAGCCTGTTATGCTGATCCATGCAGATAATCTTTGTTCGGCTCAAATATCGCTATTTATTGATGCTCACAAGAACCGTCCTGCAAACACCGAAATAACAATGATGACTTTTAATACTTCTACTCCTGAAACATGCGGAATAGTTGAAATTGATAAAAAAGGTATTGTTAAGGCTTTTTATGAGAAAACGTTAAACCCGCCGGGAACTCTTGCTAACGCAGCCGTCTATATTGTTGAACCAATGATAATAGATCATCTTAAAACCATGGAAAAAACATTTATTGATTTCAGCACTGAAGTTCTTCCATATTTTGTAAAAGCTGGCATGGTTTATACCTATTACAATGATCATTATCACAGAGACATTGGAAATATTGAAAGCTATTTGACGGCACAGATAGAATTTCCACATTCATCAGAACTTAAAGATACAAAAAATGCCTGGGCTTTATTATGCAAAAAATATGATAGCAAATTTAATGATAATATGTTATCTGCCCTTTCAAGTGCTTTCATTGGGGAATCGGTTGATGCAGAAGAAATGATCGGTAAACACAAAAATTTTGTAATCGACAAAAGAAAAAACTATGTAATATGTTGCTCTGACATTAAAAATCAGTTAAATTACATAATAAATATGCTTGCAGACAAAAAACTGACGGCCTCCAACATTCTAATCTATTTTCCAAAAGCACCCTTCAAATTCTCATCTCGAGAATTGTTTGAAAAAACAGGCTTAAAAAGTATTGTTCTTTATTCAAGCAATAATTGAGTTCCTAACGTTTAGTAAAATAGCTTTTAAAGGTTAAAGTACAGATGTGGTATAAAAATGTCTTTGAAATCAAACAGTGTTTGGAATCGCTTTCGATAACTGACTCTAAAATAAATAATATTGATGTTGAAAATGCTTTTGATATTTGGGTTAATCTGGCAATAAAAACAAAAGATACAGGAAACAGGATTTTTCTTGTCGGTAACGGTGCCAGCGCATCCATGGCAAGTCATGCTGCTGCTGATTTGGGGAAAAACGGTGGTATTCGAACAGAGGTTTTTACAGACATGTCTCTTATCACTGCTATAGCGAATGACATATCCTTTGAACAAGCATTCGCTGAACCGCTAACAAGATGTGTCGTCCAGGGAGATATTCTGGTCGCGATAAGTAGTTCAGGCAAGTCGAAAAACATCCTGCGTGCCGCCGAAGCAGCGAAGCAGCGAAGAGGCAAGGTAATTACGCTATCAGCAATGGAGGAAAGCAACACTCTTCGCAAAATGGGGGATCTTAATTTTTACGTGCCAGCCAAGACGTATGGGCTTGCAGAGACATGCCATGCTGCCATTCTTCATCATTGGATTGACCGGGTTATTTCATCAAATAAAGCAATACATTAGGGGTTAACATAATATGGAGAAGATTGTTGTTATTGGAAGTAACTCATTTTCGGGTTCTCATTTTATTGATTATGCACTTGAAAAAGATATTGAAGTGGTTGGTATTAGTCGTTCACCCGAAATTCATGCCGTTTTCCTTCCATATAAGAAAAGACAGGACTCACAATTCCGCTTTTATCAATTGGATCTTAACAGTGACCTGTCCCGTATTCTTGATATAATAAATGATTTTAAGCCCGATTATATAGTCAATTTTGCTTCACAAAGTATGGTTGCCGAAAGCTGGCAGAATCCCGAACACTGGTTTCAGACAAATGTCGTTGCCACTATAAAATTTCACGACAGATTGCGAACCTGCAATTTTCTTAAAAAATATGTCCATATTTCAACGCCAGAAGTTTATGGCACATGTGAGGGGGTTGTAACTGAAAATACAAATTATAATCCCAGTACGCCATATGCCGTATCCCGTGCCGCTACCGATATGAGTCTTATGAGCTTTCAAAAAGCATACAATTTCCCTGTAGTATTTACCAGGGCAGCAAACGTTTATGGGCCTGGACAGCAGCTATACCGTATTATCCCCAGAACCATTCTGTTTTTTTTGATAGGCAAAAAGCTTCAGCTTCATGGCGGCGGCAAATCCGTGCGTTCTTTCATACATATAAAAGATGTGGCGGATGGTACCCTTAGGGTTGCCAGAAAAGCTTCTATAGGAGAAATCTTTCATTTGTCAACTACTCGAAACATTTCCATCAGCTCTCTTGTTGAAATGATAGCTAAACAGCTTGGCATCAATTTCGAAGAACATGTGGAAATCGTTGGCGAGCGCCTCGGAAAAGATGCTGCATATTTATTGGACAGTACAAAAGCAAAGACTCTACTTGGATGGAAAGATCAAATAAGCCTTGAGCAAGGTATAGAAGAAACAATCAAATGGGTGCGTGACAACTTGGATGTGTTGAAACAGTTACCTTTTGATTATATACATAAGCCTTGATTTTATAATAAAAAACGGATAACGCAATTCGGAAAATGGATAAGAGCTGTAATAATATAGAGACAGACAGAAATATTTGAAAGCTTGGAGGTCTGGAAGAATTGTAAAGATTTACGAGATAAATTGTCAATATTCGCAAGAACTTTGCCATCAGATAAAAAAATCAGATTATCAGATCAAATTATAAGGGCTGCAAGATCTGTTACCAATAATTTAGCTGAAGGTTATGGCAGATTTCACTATCAAGCAAACATAAAGTTTTGTAGGCAAAGCAGAGGATCTCTCTATGAAATAGTCGATTGTCTGGATATTTGTTTAAACGAAAATTACCTTACAGAAAAAGAGTTTTTAAAATACAGGGAAGAATGCCTTAGAGGTATACAATTGATTAATGGGTATATAAGGTTTCTTTCCAAGCAAAAGGAAGCATCGCAGTAAAAAACGATATCCGATTTTCGTTTTCCGATATTTTAACAAAAAAGGAGCATGAATGAAAATATTAGTTACTGGTGGGTGTGGGTATGTTGGGTCGGTATTAGTTCCGAAACTGCTTGATTTGGGTCATGAAATTACTGTTTATGATATTATGTGGTTCGGAAATTTTCTAAAAGAACACAAAAACCTGCATATTTTCCGCGGCGACATTAGAAATATTGACGCTGTACCAATGGAAGGGGTTGATGCCATCATACATCTCGCTAATATTGCCAACGACCCTTGTGGGGATTTGAACCCAAAACTATCTTGGGAAGTAAATGTGCTGGCCACGATGGGCTTGGTTGAGAAAGCGATATCAAATAAAGTAAAACAGTTTATCTTATCGAGTTCTGGCAGCGTTTATGGCGTGAAAGAAGAACCGCAAGTTACGGAGGAACTTTCGCTGGTACCCATTTCCGATTACAACAAAACTAAAATGATAAGCGAACGTGTTCTCTTGAGCTATAAGGATAAAATTATCGTTCAAATAGTTCGGCCCGCCACTATATGCGGCTATTCACCAAGGATGCGACTCGATCTTTCCGTTAATATGCTCACGATGCAAGCGTTGGCGAATGGTAAGATAACCGTTTTCGGTGGAGACCAAACGAGACCGAATATCCATATCCAAGATATTACCGATGTATTCATCCATTTTCTAAACCTTGGAAATAAAGCAACGGGAATATATAATGCAGGCTTTGAAAATATCTCTATTTTGGATATTGCCCATATGGCAGCAAAAGTTATTCCTGCTGAAATAATTGTTTCCGAATCGAATGATCCGCGATCATACAGACTCAATTCTGATAAATTGTTAGGCACCGGATTCAAACCCAGATATAAAGTTGTTGATGCAATGAGGGAAATCATTGATGCCTTTAACTCAGGCAAATTATCAGATAAAGACCACTGGTATAATATCAGAACGATGAAACAACTCGACAACCTGGAGTAAAAATAGATGATTGACATAGAATTAAAGAAAAAGATGTATTTTGAGATGTTACGCATCAGGATGATCGAAGAAGCTATTGCGGAACGATATCACGAACAGGAAATGCGTTGCCCGGTACATCTTTGCATAGGCCAGGAAGCTATAGCTGTCGGAGTATGTGCTAATTTATCTAAAGAAGATCATGTAATGAGTAACCACCGTTCACATGGTCATTATTTGGCAAAAGGTGGAGATTTAAAGGCAATGCTTGCTGAGATATATGGAAAAGAGACGGGGTGTTCATATGGGAAGGGCGGTTCAATGCATCTTGTCGATCTCTCAGTTAATTTTACTGGGGCAACACCTATTGTAGGTGGTAGCATTCCTGTTGCAGTAGGCCTTGCTTTTGGAACAGCCTTGAAAGACAAAAAATATATAACAGCCGTCTTTTTTGGTGATGCCGCAACTGAAGAAGGTGTTTTTAGCGAGTCTCTTAATTTCGCATCCCTGAAAAAATTACCAGTTGTGTTTGTCTGTGAAAACAACTTTTACTCAGTTTACTCCCCTCTTTCTGTCCGTCAACCACCAGAAAGGAATAATGTATCTATTGCAAAGGCATATGGAGTGGCAGGCGAAACGGGCGATGGCAACGATGTTCTTGACGTGTATGAACGCACAGAAAGGGCAATAAACCATATAAAGCAAGGTTTAGGTCCATACTATCTTCAGTTTGATACTTATCGTTGGCGAGAACATTGTGGTCCAAATTATGATAATAATCTCGGATATCGAACGGAAGATGAATTTAATTTTTGGCAAAATCGTTGCCCGATTAAATATTTTGAAAAATCTCTCATAAATGAAGGAATCCTTGAAGGTTCCGAATTAGAAAAAATGGCGAGAAGAGTCCGCGAAGAGATTGAAGAGGCTTTCGAATTCGCAAAAAAGAGCCCATTTCCTGATCCTGAAAGTCTTTTTTCGGGTGTATATGCATAGGGAGATTTTTTAGTGCAAAAATTGGAAGGTGGACTAATTGAATAGAGAAATCACATATGCTCAGGCTATCCTTGAAGCAACCGTCCAGTGCATGGAATCTGACCCATCTGTTTATATTATAGGCCTCGGTGTTCCTGATCCAAAAGGAATTTTTGGGACTACAATTGGTCTAAAGGAGAAGTTTGGGGATAAACGGGTTCTCGATATGCCCGTAGCTGAAAATGGCATGACCGGTATTGCCATAGGTTCTGCACTTGTTGGAATGCGACCTATTATGACGCATCAGCGCGTTGATTTTATGCTCCTTTCTTTGGACCAGATTATAAACAATGCGGCAAAGTGGCATTATATGTTCGGCGGTAAAATGAAAGTGCCACTCACTATTCGCTTGCTTGTAGGGCGTGGTTGGGGTCAGGGCCCTCAGCATTCCCAGAGCCTGCAGGCTCTTTTTGCTCACATACCTGGTCTGAAAGTGGTAATGCCTACGACACCTTATGACGCAAAGGGTCTTTTGATATCAGCAGTGGAAGATGATAATCCGGTAATCTACATAGAGCACAGATGGCTTCACGGGGTATTTGGTCCTGTGCCGGAGGAAGAATATACGGTCCCCATAGGAAACGCGAGGATAATGAGGGAAGGAAAAGATGTAAGCATCGTTTCCGCGTCTCACATGACCCTCGACGCGCTCAAAGCAGCGAATCTGCTTTCGGGACAAGGCATAGAAGCGGAACTGATCGATCTAAGGACAATTAGACCTCTCGACGAAAAAACGATCCTTGATTCTGTCAAGAAGACTGGGCGGTTGCTGGTTGTTGATGGTGCATGGAAGAGCTTTGGGGTTTCTTCGGAGATAATGGCGATGGTCTCAGAGAAAGCGTTTGGCTTTCTTAAGGGGCCGCCTCGCCGGATCGCCTTCCCGGACATCCCAACGCCTACGAGTTTTGCTCTTGCAAATCACTATTACCCGAGACCGTATGATATTATTAATGAAAGCAGGGCAATGCTCGGCTTGCCGCTATTAACAGAAAAACAAATGGGAATTGAAAACCAAGGCCATTTAGATGTCCCAGATTCTTCTTTTACTGGACCGTTTTAATGCTTATAACTGAAAGGATGCGAACCACGTGAAGCAGCTGTCAGATGCAGCAAATAGGCTAGAAGGGCAAAAGATGTTTCAAATTCTTGCAAAAGCTCAAGAACTTGAAAGACAAGGGAAAAAAATAATTCATTTCGAAATAGGTGACCCCGATTTTGATACTCCAGTAAACATTATTGAAGCTGCTTGCAGAGCATTGAAGAATGGTGACACTCATTATTCAAATTCATCAGGAATTTTTGAATACAAAAAAGTGGCAGCTGAAGTTACAGAACGTTCGAGAGGCTTTAAACCTGATATAGATCAAATATTAGTAACTGCTGGCGGGAATGTACAAATTTATTATGGGGTTGCGTGTGCTGTAAATCCAGGAGAAGAGGTAATTATTCCCGACCCAAGTTTTGTTTCCTATAATTCAATATTGAAATTTGTCGGAGCAAAACCGGTAAAGATACCGCTTTACGAGAAGAATGAGTTCCGAATGAATCCTGCAGATGTAGAAAGGGCAATATCCGAAAGGACCCGTATGATAATTATCAATTCACCCCATAACCCTACTGGTTCAGTAATGTCGGAGGACGAGATTCGTGAGATTTACGATATTGCAGAAAAGCACGATGTGTACCTCATGAGTGACGAGGTGTACACGAGGATGATCTACGAGGACTCCGACACCAAGTTTAGCTCCCCGAGTAAATATGACAAGTGCAAAGAGAGGACACTTGTCGTGCATGCCTTCAGCAAATCCTATGCAATGACTGGATGGAGACTAGGAGCGGTTACAGGGCCCGCTGAAATCATCAGCAAGATGGGGCTGTTGCTGGAGACCACAAGTTCGTGCGTTTCACCTTTCATCCAGAAGGCGGGCATTGAAGCCTTGACCGGAAGTCAGGAGCCAATCAACAGGATGGTTGAAGAGTTTAGGAATAGAAGAGACATTATTGTTGAAGAACTGAATAAACTCCCAGGCGTTAGGTGTCTGAAGCCAAAAGGTGCATTCTACGTGTTCCCTAATATTACGGAAACTGGACTAACGAGCAAAGAGTTTGCTGATCTGATGCTGGAAAAAGCTGGGGTTGCGTTGTGCCCTGGAAATTACTTTGGGGAACATGGGGAGGGGTATGTGCGCTTGTGTTATGCTACTCCCATCGAAGTAATCATGGAAGGCATAGACAGAATAAGAAAAGTTTTAGAAGGCTTGGCCGGTATCTAAATGAAGCCATTGGTAATAATACTGGGGGCAAGCGCCGATATTGGGAGAAATATCTGTAAATTGTATGCCGCAGATGGTTTTTATGTAATAGGAACCTACCGTACTTTCACGGAGGAGTTAGCTGAACTCGAAAACTGCGAGCGAATTACTCTATTTCAGTGCGATGTAACCTTGGACAAAGACGTGGCACGTTTTACCACATTCTTAAAAAAAAACCGATTTGTATGGACTTCTTTGTTTAGTTCGGTGGGGACAAGCGAGCCAATCGGCCGTTTCTTCGATATCCCTTGGGAAGAATGGAAACACTCCATAGATATTAATTGTCTCGGCCAACTGCACATGCTACATGCTTTGTATGATCTTCGAATTAAAGACGGGGTTGCGAACATTGCCCTGCTAGCCGGCGGCGGCACAAACAATCCATTTAGGTGCTATTCGGCTTATTGCGTATCGAAGCTAATGCTTATTAAAATGTGTGAACTACTGGATGATGAGAATCCAGATCTTAATGTGTTTATCGTAGGCCCGGGATTTGTCCGCACAAAAACACATCTGGAAACATTACGTGCTTTTGATCGTGCAGGAGACAATTATGGGAGGGTTAAGAAGTTTTGGGAATCAGGGAGCCAGGGGACTCCGATAGAGCAGATTTACCGCTGCGTACGGTGGCTTGAATCAAAAGGAAGACATATTGCCGGTGGGAGGAATTTTTCTGTTGTTCACGACATGTGGGGCGATGAAGCGCTGGCGAGAGAGCTTCTGAAAGATAGCAACATGTATAAAATGCGGCGCTTTCGTAATGAATGGCGTGACAGACAGGAGGATAAATGAAAAAAGAAGACCAGAGGCTTTCATGGAAGTTGCACTTGGAAGCCACGAAGGAACAGTTTTCTGCGGAAGAGGTCTGTTTAGGGCCATGGACCTCTTACAGTCTGATGCACGACCCCAAGCATATGTGCTTTGTGCTTGCACGCTACAAATTCTGTTCGAAAATGTTGGCTGGGAAGCAGAGAGTGCTGGAGATAGGATGCGGCGACGGTTTTGGTATTCCTTTAATAGCCCAGACGGTAAAGCAACTGCACTGTATTGACTGGGACGACAGAAACATAAAGGGGAACCAGCGGAGACTCCATTTCCTGAAAAATGTTACCTACGAATCTCTCGATATTTGTGTCACACCGCCTAAAGGAACTTTCAACGCTGCTTTCTCGATTGATGTTTTAGAGCATCTGGAACCGGCTCTGGAGGACGATTTTATGAAAAACACCTGCAGTGTCCTCACATCTTCCGGTATGTGTATAATCGGAACCCCCAATCTCATGGCATCCGTCTATGCGACGAGAAGAAGCGAGTCTCAGCATATAAACCTAAAAACGGCTGATTCTTTGCGGGAACTCATGGATAAATATTTCGAGAATTGCTTGTTATTTTCCATGAATGATGAGGTTGTGCACACAGGCTACTACAATATGGCACATTATCTTTTTGCGATAGGCGTGGGCAAAAGGACTATACAGAGTGGAAAAATATGAAACTGACAGACTTAGTAATTGATTTTCTGGCGAAGAAAAAGATAAAACATGTTTTTGGATTGACCGGAGGTGGTGCAGTCCATCTTTTTGATACGGCTGACAAGCACCCCGACATATCCGTAGTGTTTACACACCACGAGCAGGCTGCAGCCCTTGCCTCTGTTGCATATGCTAGAATTACAGGTAACATTGGAGCGACGATAGTAACAACGGGACCTGGAGGCACGAATACAATTACGGGTGTCTTATCCGCTTGGCAGGATTCGATACCATGCATCTTTATATCCGGTCAAAGTCGCAAAGACCATGTGAGCCATGGCCGTGGATTGAGGCAATTAGGGACGCAGGAGTTTGACATAGTTTCACTCGTCAGAACAATTACTAAATATGCTGTGCTTTTGGATCAACCCGAGATGATACTCTATCATCTGGAAAAAGCTTTCCATATAGCAACTACGGGAAGACCGGGACCGGTTTGGATAGATATTCCCCTCGACTTCCAGTGGGCCGATATTGACCCTTCCTCGATGAAGACTTTCGTTCCGGACAAGCAGGTTGAAAAGTTGCTTATTGATTCGACAGTTGTTGCAGCCCGCACATGTTGGAATCTCATTGCCAGATCGAAACGCCCGTTATTCCTCCTTGGCTATGGTATCAGACTCGCACATGCAGAACATGAGATAAGACAGTTGATCGAACTGAGCGGTATTCCGTTTGTTACAACCTGGACGGCGAGCGACCTCTTCGAGAGTTGCCATCCTTTAAATGCAGGGAGAATCGGTATAGCAGGTCAGCGCGGCGCAAACATGGCCATTCAGAACTGTGATCTTCTCATCAGTATTGGATCACATCTGAGCATCCCCATTACCGGGACTCTTTTCAACGCTTTTGCCAGAGAGGCTAAAGTTGTTATGGTTGATATAGACGAAAAAGAGCTCGACTTTCAGACTGTACATGTTGACTACCCTTTCCAATGTGATGCTCGGGACTTCTTGGCAACAATGATAAGCCAGAGACACGATGGAAGTTACGTGCCGACTATTGACACCTGGCTGCAAAAAATATCCAATTATAGAAGATATAACGATGTGCCGCACTTCTGGAAAGTAAAGAGCACTTATGTGAACCCTTACGTTTTCATGGATATCTTGTCTGATAAGCTCAAGGGTGACGAAGTAATTGTTGTTGATGGAGGAGGCACGAACCTTTACATAAGCTTCCAGGCATTTCGCGTGAAGGGATCGCAGCGCCTCACGGTGTCTTCCGCTATCGCATCAATGGGTACTGGCCTGCCTGAGAGCGTCGGTGCTTGCTTTGCCAATGGTAAAAAGACGACAATCTGCACAATAGGTGACGGCAGCATGCAGTTCAATATACAGGAATTGGAAACAATTGTTCACCACAACCTTCCGGTAAAGATATTTGTAATGAACAATAGAGGCTATCTTGCCATAAGACACACTCAAGCAGAGTTCCTTAACGGCAATTTTGTCGGTTCAAGCCCTGAAGGTGGCACCAGTTTGCCCGATTTCATTAATGTGGCCCGGGCATATAGAATAAAAGCAATCAGAGTGAAAGATAACTTGCGCGTTGCGAGGGCGGTGCAATGGGCTTTAAAACAGCCAGGTCCAGCACTGGTAGAGCTCGTTATTTCCCCCGATCAGAAGTTAATTGCCACTCAGGGGTTCGATCACCACGCTGACGGAACCTCCTCGGTGAGACCTCTTGAGGATATGGCTCCGTATCTTGACCGAAAGGAATTTTACGACAACATGATAATTAAACCATGGAAGCCGGCATGATGCCAACCATCGAAAGAATAGAGAAAGATGCCAAATTATGAAAGGAGAATATGTATGCCCGAGATAAATCTTCTTGACACGCATCCCAAGACTAAACGGGACTATGACAAAAGGGCGGCGGAGAAGACCCCGGAAATCGTCAAGCTTGCCAAGGAATTCGGGAAGGATTTCTTCGACGGCGACCGGAAATGCGGATACGGTGGCTTTAAGTATGATGGGCGTTGGAAGGCGGTTGCTGCGCGCATGAAAGACTACTACAAGCTGCCCGACAACGCGGCGATTCTGGATATCGGATGCGCCAAAGGCTTTATGCTCCATGATTTCAAAGAAGTTATGCCCAATTGCACTGTAGCGGGAATCGATGTGAGTGAATATGCTATCGAAAACGGTATGGAATCCGTAAAACCATTCATGAAAGTAGCCAGTGCAGAAAAATTACCTTTTCCTGACAAAAGCTTCGACTTGGTAATATCCATAAACAGCATCCATAATTTGCCCATTGATAAACTTAAAGTGGCCCTTCGTGAAATTGAGCGTGTCTCTCGAGGTTATAGTTATATAACTGTGGATGCTTGGCGAAACGAAGAGGAACGGATCAACCTCTACAAGTGGGTTCTTACTGCTGAAACAATGATGCATGTTGATGATTGGAAAAAACTTTTTGACGAAGTAGGCTATACCGGTGACTACTGGTGGTTCATAGCGGACTGATAGGCAACAAATCTACTTGATGCAGCCAATATTACAATCGTCGCACGCTATTCTTCTGAATAATGGGAGTTACGTGTTGCAGCTTCGAGATAATAAACCTGATATTGCAGCACCGGGGGAGTGGTCACTATTTGGTGGTATGATTTTTAAGGGGGAAGAACCACTTGAAACAATCAAGAGGGAAATCGCCGAAGAATTATGTATCGATATTAAGAAATTTGAACTACTCAAATTTGAAGACTATTACTCAAATTTTGAAAAAACTATGATTCGTACATGGTTTTTTGTAGCAGATATAACTGAGTTTTGGCCTTTCCATAAGCTGACAGAAGGACAGGAAGCAAAATCATTTACCTTTGAGCAACTTAAAGATCTTACTATGCCAACAGTTATGAAGAAAATATTAGAATATTTTCATGATTTGCGGCATCCGGTCGTTAACACAAAATTATAATCACGATATCGACGCATCGCCTCGTTTTTGAAGAGATCAAATCTCTTTACGACTCATATCCAATGGAGAAAAAATGAAAATTCGCGCTGCAGTTCTTTATGAACTCAATAAACCGCTCATAATAGAAGAAATTGAAGTTCCTAAGCTCTTACCGGGGCAAGTGTTGGTAAAGATTGCCTATAGCGGTGTTTGTCATAGCCAGCTTATGGAAGTTAGAGGGAAGAGAGGGATAGACCCTTATTTACCACACATGCTCGGCCATGAAGGCTCAGGCGAAGTTGTTGATATTGGGGAAGGCGTAAAAAAAGTAAAACCCGGTGATAAAGTTATTCTTGGTTGGATTAAAGGGAGCGGAATGGATGTGCCGGGGACCAAGTACCTGAAAGACGGTAAAGTAATAAATGCGGGGGGCGTAACAACATTCAGCAACTACTCAATTGTTTCAGAAAACAGATGCGTCAAATTGCCACGAGACATTCCGATGGATTGTGCCGTGCTATTTGGTTGTGCAATTCCCACTGGTGCAGGAATGATGATTAATCAGGTTAAGCCCAGGAGGGGTACATCCATTGCTTTTTTTGGTTTAGGTGGCATAGGAATTAGTGCTTTAATGGCAAACAGCCTGTTTGAATGTTCTGTTGTCGTTGGTATTGACATAGTGGAAGATAAATTAACCATTGCAAGAGAGTTTGGTGTAACACACACAATTAACGCTTCTAAAAATGATGTATTCGATGAAATTATGAAGATAACTAATGGGAAAGGTTTAGATTACAGTGTTGAAACAACTGGGCTTGCAAGTTCCATCGAAACTGCCTTCCAGTCGGTGCGAAAGTTTGGTGGTTTCTGCGTGTTTGCATCGCATCCACAGTCAGGAGACAAAATCAGGCTTGATCCCTACGATTTGATTTGTGGAAAAAGAATTGAAGGAAGCTGGGGAGGGTCAAGCAATCCCGATCGAGATATTCCAAAATTTGCGGAATTATACAAACAAGGCAAACTCCCACTCGAAAAACTATTAAGCCACACATATAAACTTGATGATATAAACAAAGCATTAAATGATCTTGAAAAAAGTGCAATTGTGAGGGCATTAATTAAAATTTCATGAAAAGTTATGCGATTGAAAATCTTCCCCGACCTATGCTTAGCATGATGCTACGCATATCGTCATACGCAAAGCGTATCGAGATGGACCGCGCGGTATTGTTTGGCCTTCTATCAAGAATATGGGGTCTTGGGGCTGGGCCTGTTACTGCTCTTCTTATTGTTGCAAAATTTAGCCCTGAAGTTCAAGGTTACTATTATACATTTGGAACTATCCTTGCTCTACAGGTTTTTGCAGAAATGGGTCTTGGAACAGTTGTCCAGCAATTTGCCAGTCATGAATGGGCAAAACTAAAACTTGATGAAAAGGGGTGCATTGTTGGTGACCATGATGCATTTTCAAGATTAGTAAGCATTACAAAAATTGCTATAAAATGGTATTTATTTGGATCTGCTATTGTAGTATTAGGATTAAGTATTGGTGGATATATATTTTTTTCTAATTCACCAAATGTTAATGTGTCATGGTTTTTTCCATGGCTCGTTCTGTGTTTTTTAACCGGTGGGAATATATTGTTTGTGCCAATCTGGTCTTTATTGGAAGGCTGTAATCAGGTATCAAGATTATATACTTACAGATTTATTCAAGGGGCATTAACAAGTATTTCTGTATGGGTTGCCATAATGATTGGTGCAAATTTATGGACAGCAGTGGTGTCAAGTATCACGACTGTTTTATGTGCTTTTATTTTCCTTAAGAAGAAATACTGGAATTTTTTTCAAATGCTGCTATTTTCTCATCCAAAAGGTCAGCGTATCAGTTGGAGTTCTCAAATGCTGCCAATGCAGTGGCGAATCGCCTTATCTTGGATCAGCGGATATTTTGTGTTTTCATTATTTGTGCCAGTATTATTCAAATTTCATGGGCCTGTTGTCGCAGGTCAATTTGGTATGACATGGAGCGTGGTTGGGCTGTTGGGTACAATATCAGGCTCATGGTTTAACCCAAGAATCCCACAATTGGCAATTTTGATAGCACAAAGAAAATATGCTGAACTTGACCTGCTATTTTGGAAGCTCACCAAATTAGTTATATTTATAACAGTTTTTATGGCAATATTAATTTGGTTGTTTATATATCTTTTAAATATTATTAATCATCCTTTAACATTTCGATTTGCGTCAAGGCTTCTTCCCCCTTTTGCAACAGGGCTTTTATTGGCAGCACAGGTATTATTGATTTCCTCATTTCCTTTTTCTTCATATATGAGAGCCCACAAAGAGGAACCTATAATGCATTTATCAGTGTTAGCTGCAATTATGATGGGAGTGTCAACTATTGTATTGGGAAAATATTATTCAGCAACCGGAGTAGCATGGGGCTATCTATTGGTGCATATTATTATAATTCCTTTTGTATTTTTAGTCTGGAACAGCAAACATAAGGAATGGTGCCAAAAGTAATGAAAACATATAAGAGAATGATAAAAAATAGTATTTTGAAACTTCCTTTTGGTAAATCATTGTTACTACCATTCGTATTTTATATATATGCATGTCTAAATAATCCTAGTTTTTTCTTTTATCGTTTGAAAAAAAAATCAATAGAAAAGAAAGAATCTGAATATATATTAAATGCCTTAAGGACAAATAAATTTAATGAAATTGTAATTGTTTATGATTTAAAGGTTTCGCCCCCTACTTATGGTGATTTTATGTATGTAGTTATGATTGCACGCGTATTCTTAATAATGGGCAAAAAAGTTATTTTCTTTGTAATTAACTCTGAATTTAGAGAAGATACCTTAAAAGCCTATACCGATAGTAAAGAACGTGAAGATTTAATTATAAGATTATTAGAATTACCACAGGTTTTATTAAATAGTGAAAATTGTGATTTGCAGGTGGTAAGTTGGACCACATTCAATAAAGTTTTTGATAAGTATAGAAAAGCACTTCATACACTAATTCTATTCAAGGAAAAAGTTATAGAAAGACAACCCATATATATCCATTGCTATAATTTGTGTAATCTCTTGATCCCTTTTATGAATGATGAACAAACAAAGAAATTTCTGATTTGTAAGGATGAAATTGTTGCAAAAATTAAAGTTGAATTCCCTCAAAAGCCATACATTACATGGGCCTGTCGATATTCTATGAAATGGGGCTTTGAAAGAAATAACAATGAAAGAGAATTTTTGGATATATACAAATCGTTACGGAAGAAATACCCTGATAAGCAAATTATGATTGTATCGGATGAAACTGGATGTACCTATTTTAAGGAGATATCCCAAAAAAATAATTTAACTTGTCTTTTTTCTAAGGATTTTTCAGATACTTTTATGGGAGATTGTGCGCTGGTAATTGGCAGTGATTGTTATTTTCAGTTGAATGGTGGAGGAATTGGATTGGCAGCAATTTACTCAACTATTCCTTACCATATTATAGGAGTCCCTGTGCACGAAACGGTGTGGAAAAAAAACCATATTGCTGTATGGGCAAACATAAACCAGATATGGAAAACAGCTACTGAGGTTTCGTCGGGTGATTTTTGAGGATAACTTCCTTTAGAGATGGTACAACATCAACCAGTGAGTGGAATTTATAAATATTTCAGATAAGCTGGAAGCACTTTTCTCCCACCACACCATTATGGTAATGTCTGACTCTTTGGGTTGTTCCTATTTCAAGGCACTGGCGGAAAGAAATAATAAAACATTTCTTTTTTCAAAAGATTATTCTGACACTTTCTTGGGAGATGGTGTTCTTATATAAGGCAGCGATTTTTACTTCCAGCTAAGAGGAGGAGGGATAGGCTTTTTGTGTATTATTCCGGTTTACCCTGTGAGTATTATACCCCGTAGGCAAATGAAATTTAATGGCGCAGAGGAAAAGCCACTTCGTAGGCATCTGAAAAGCAGATCGTTAAGAAAATTGCTTGGACAAACAGACGGGTTTATCTGCCTAGTTTCCATCCGGATACCCCGTCTTTCCAGACCCAATCTTGGGCATAAGATATATCCATATCTCCTTAAGAATCTTGACATAAAAGAAGCCAATTCAGTATGGTGCTCAGATATAACCTATATCCCCATGGCAAGAGGATTCTGTTATTCATGGACTGGGCAAGCAGAAAGGTATTATCCTGGAGAT
>JGI12104J13512_1000050_pt1 | contig 119066 bp, 75 predicted proteins | sample TerdegcTABiofilm_FD_13512 | JGI IMG/M metagenome (IMG submission 13512)
AGGTTGGTCATCATAGATAATAAAAATCCTAATTATCCCTATAATCCTGTTCATCCCTTACCTATTATTTTTAAATCTGCGTAATCTGCGTGAAACCAGCCGTCTTCATTCCTGGTTTCTATCATTCCTGCGTTTTTGTCATTCCAGTGCTTGTATATTTTAACCTATATAATTTAATTTTTCAATATCTAATTCATACAGGTTGGTCATCATAGATAATAAAAATCCTAATTATCCCTATAATCCTGTTCATCCCTTACCTATTATTTTTAAATCTGCGTAATCTGCGTGAAACCAGCCCTGACTTTAATAAACTACAAAAAAAGGCGGAGGAACAACGTCCTCCGTCTATATATCTTATTTCTTATCTTACTATTTCATTCTACATTTATTTCATCATTATCATTTTCTTCGTGCTGCTATATTTACCAGCATTCATTTTAAAGAAATACACTCCGCTGGACACAGGATGGTTATTATCATCCAGTCCTCTCCAAACAGCGGTATAATTACCGGGAGCTTTTGTTTCGCTAACGAGGGTTTTAACTTTCTGACCCTTAATGTTATAAATCTCAATATTTACGGGAATATGTTCTTTAACGCTATAGGCAATAGTGGTTTCCGGATTGAACGGATTGGGATAATTTCCTTTCAGCTCAGTTTGGACTACAGGAGCATTGTTATCATTATTATCATATCCATTTACTCCATGAATGCTTACATCGTCAACAAAGAAGATAAAGGCATCGTTGGAAAGACATTGAATTCCAATATAAACATTTTGATTATCATAACTGGATAGGTCGTAAGTATATTCAGTCCAAGTAACAGGTGCCTGTACATAAGTTGCACCGGAAACAAATTGGAAGTTTGCAGGATTAGGCGTAGTAGCAGAAACTCCAACCTTGAATCGTTCCAGTCCATATTGTGCAGTGTAACTTCTGGCGTAAAACTTAACGAATGATCCTGTTCCTAAAAACACACGCGGGCTAATCATCCAGTCATTATTAGGAGGTGTAGTAGCAGCAAAACTGGCAGGCATTTTAGAACCGCTGTGAGCAGTTAATGTAGTTAAAGGAGGAACTGTTGCTGAAGGATTAAAGATGATGTATGCCATAGCACCTCCGCTTCCGGGAAAATTAACATCCTGAATGCCATAAGTATCAGCAAGATCAACATCAACCGTAGTCCAAGGAGCAAAGGTAGTAACGAAATTAGCATAGCTCTCAAAATCATCTGTAAAGAATGCAGGTGTGGGCTGATAATTGATAGTTACACTTACAGTTGCAGGGACTGATTCCCCAGTTGAATAAAGTGCAGTTACACCATAATTATAAGTTCCGTTGGCAAGATCAAGATCAGTATAATCAGTAATGGTAGGATTATTTATAGTAGAAATTAATGTTCCATTACGATAGACCTTATAGCCCAAAAGGGCACGGTCATTGTTTTTTGTCTCTTGTCTAATAGTGGGAACCGAAACACCCTTTACTCTTTCAATAGTTCCAGGAACGGAAGCTACATAAGGATAGCTTTTTGCTGTGGCAGGAGTGCCGATAAAGACATCATCAACCAAGAAGATAAAGGCATCATTGGAAACACATTGAATACCAATGTAGACATTTTGTCCTGCATAGCTGCTTAAATCATAAGTATATTCTGTCCAGGTAACCGGTGCCTGTATATAGCTTGTTCCGCTAATAATAGTGAAATTTGCAGGTGTTGTTCCAGTAGTTGAAACTCCGACTTTAAAGCGTTCCAAACCATATTGAGAAGTATAACTTCTTGCCCAGAATTTTAGCACATTGCCTGCGGTTATAGAAAGCTGCGGGGTAATCATCCAATCATTATTCGGAGGAACAGTAGAAGCAAAACAGGCAGCCATTTTATTACCGGTATGAGCTGTCAAATCAGTTATGGCAGGAGTAGTAGCACTCGGATTAAAAATAATATATGCCTGTGCCGCATAAGCATTAGTCCAGGAAATGCCTTGCATTCCATAAGTAGTGCTTTGGTCAACATCCACTAAAGTCCACGGAGCAAAACTGATTGAGAAATCAGTGTAGGTTTCAAAGCCATCACTAAAACCTGTTGGAGGAGGAACTACACCGGGGGCATCCCAATCCAGAAAGACATTAGTATTGTTCTGCACTGTAGCAGTTAAATTCAGAGGGGGATCAAGTGGAGCAACAATTTCTACACTTACAGGACCCGCAGGAACTGATTCACCAGTAGTATAATAAGCAGTAACTGTATAGCTGTAAGTGCCAACTTCTAAGCCCAAATCATCATAAGTAAGAGTAGCAGGATTACTAATAGTGTTAATTAAAGAGCCATTCCGATAAACCTTATAGCCAAGAAGGGCTCTTGTTCCCAAAGAAGAAACAGGTGCCTGCCAAGCTAAATGGACATTGTAATAATTTTGAATGGTAGCAGTAAGATTTTGCGGTGGATTTATCTGTTCTACTATATCGGATACGCTGAAAGTATCTATATAGAGATAGAATCTATCGGCATCACTATGACCATGAAAACCTATGTAATAAGTTCCTCCGGTTACTGCAGGCATAATAATTTCTGCTGCTTCATAAGCAGTATTGATGATGTTCAAATTTTCCCAAAGGAGATTTGTCATACTTGCCACTGCAGGAGTTGTTCCCCAATAAACAGAAAGCTTTTCTGGATAAGTGGCACTTGAACTACAGTAGTAAAATTTTATTTTGTAATTATGAGTATTTGTAAAGACAAGGGGAGGAGTAAATAACCAGTCATCCATTGCTAATGTAGAATTATAACGCACACGCATAGAATTGGGAGATGTATGACTATTGCCATTATAGGACTGCCAGGTATAGGTATCATTATTGGCATTAATAACTGTCCAACCCAAAGCTAAATCAGGAGGAGTAACTGAATCAAAGTTTTGCTCGTAGGGATAAGTAGTAACTGTAGGATCAGCTAAAACCGTAAAACTCCAGACAGGGCAGTTAACGGCATCACCAAATTGATTATAAGGAATAATTTTCCAGTAATAAGTAGTACTGTATGTTAAATCATTAACGGGATCGTATACAGTAGTGGTTTGGATTGTGCCATTTTCTATATTGGTAGGAGGATTATCCGTGCCAAAATAGACCTTATAACCTTCAACAAGTCCACCTCCAGTATTCCAGCTGAGGTTTGTAGCTATGGGTACATTAATAGCTCCATTGGCAGGATGAGGATTTTGAGCTGCTAAAGGTGGTTCTCCAATTATAGGAGGAGCGAAAGTAAAGGTTAATCCATTAGCAGGAAAAACTGTAGCGCTTAAAGTGCAGGTGTTGTTATTAGCGGTTCCTGCTGTTGTTGCAGACCAGTCCGTAGTAGTAGTCCGGTTATTGAAGTCATTATTGGAATTACCTCTTAAGCCAACCTGCACAGTGGCAGAAGTAGCAGCAGTTACAGCAGTAAAGGGTCCGTAAACAAAGACCACCTTGTTACCGTTTTCCTGAAGTTGAATTTGAAAAGTAAAATCATCATTGGCTGTGGCAGTAGGAGTTCGCCTCCAATTTTTCCATTGAATAGTAAAAACACGATTGGGTGCAGTGCCACTGCTTAATGACATAAGAGTTCCATCTGCTCTGGATTTGAGATCGCGAGCAAGAACAGCTATCACATTATTGGTGGAAGTAGAAGAACTGATCGGAACAGTACTTGTTACTACAGTATCCCCCATCGCGATAAAACCGTTGGAAGCGATGCTGATTGTTGTATAATCAACACCGTTATAGGTGAAAGTAAAGCCCAGTGGAATGGCACAGAAACATTCATTATCATTCGCACTGGTTCCATGAATTGTTCCTCCACTGATTTCAGTAAAAGTTCCTAATGTTGAAGCAAATGAATATTCGCTTACCGTAGAAAATGCAGCAATCGCTGTTACTGAAAATATCAGTAGAAGAAGGAGTTTGTAAATTTGTGCTTTCATAGCATCTCCTTTTCTTGTTAAGTAATTTAATATTATAGACACCTAATTATATCTGTTCCATAATAATTTCTATGCTGAAAACCAACTATTTTTTACCTGATAATTATACCCGCAATACTGTCAAGAAAAACTTACTTTTGTTTTAACTCAACCCCGATACTTGTTTTGACTTACAATTTTGCCACTGCTATCACAGAAACAACAACCCTCAAATTACAAACACTGGCAACCAAATTATTACTGGTCTCCTCATTTCAAAATTGCGAGTTAAAACAAGAAGCAAGCACCTTTACAACCGAGCTACAACAAACCCTCAAATTCCGCGGTCACGAAAAAACAAAAAAGCAAACTGTTTTGTTTTAACTCTAAACCGAGCTTCAGCTGTTAAAGTTGAGGGCAATGAACAGAATTTCCTGTTGCCTCAAAATATAGTTGCAACAGCAAAAGAATCGGTTTAGAGTCAAAACTCCACCCAACAAATTTATTCTTTTCTGGATAAACGAAAATAAAGATGATAGTTATGCAAAACAACAACAAGAAAAAGAAGGTCTGCAATAAGCATTGCAATATTAACGGTTAACGGTTCCCAGGCAGTAAAATAAGCAATAGCCAAAATCAGAATACTCATCAAAATGGTCTTGAAAATAATTATACCGGCAGGGATTTTAAGTTTTTGGAAAACCCAGCGGGCAAGGGGATTTTTTTCTCGGTGATATTTATCCGGTTTCAGCACCAAATAAGTAGAATGCCCATCCAAAATGTTCAGCAGAAGGAAAATTATGCACAAAATAAGAGTAAACATTGGAGAACAAAATATGGCAGCAATTACCTTCCAAAACATATAATCCTAATTCTGTGTAAGCATTATTTACTACAATATTTATTTAATGATGGCAAGTTTACCGCGTTTGATTTTGCCTCCCATTTCCACTACATAGAAATAAATTCCACTGGAAACAGGACGCTGATTGTTATTTCGTAAATTCCAGGTGTAAGTAATATTATTGTTTTCTGCACAAAAGGGTCCTATATCATCTTGAAAAACAAGTTGTCCGCTACTGCTGTAGATGGCAATTTTCCCTTTTTTATTTACCGGAAAGTTGATAAAGGTAACTTGCGGTGAATGTTTGGAAGTAACAGGATTGGGATAAACATTCAAGTTTTCCAGATTATCCAGGTTTTGAATGCTAAAGCGAACTAAATTACCTTGAGGTGAAATCAAGTTTCCTGCCAGATCGGTTATGTTATTCACTTCTAAATAATAAGCATAATTGCTAAATTTCAGCTTTTCTGCAAACTTAATTGTTACCGTATCCACAGAATGAGAAACAGAAACAATTTTATTGTCAGGATCGTTTTTAGGGCAATGTAAATTATAATTAGCAGGATACAAAGCCGACGAAGGTAATATTTCTTCACTGAACTGGATAGTAATTTCCTGTTTGGAAGGCAAAACCTTAACTCCGGTAATTTCGGGAGGAATTATATCTTCTATGTAAGCAAAATAATAGAAAGGGGTTTCTGGTTCCACTCCACTGATTCCATATATATTTCTAAGTTCTAAAACAAAGAGGGAATCAATAGCAGGAAAATTATTCCTAAATCGCAATTGGACGCCAGAATTAGCGGAAATACTATTAGCGGAAATAGGATTGCCCATTCCGTTGCTCACATAATAACAGGCAGGATTGATAATAGCTCCCGGCATTTCTTGATTGAAGAATAAACGTAATTCTTTTTGTCCCGCAAAAGTAATTTGCACTAATTCAGGTTTAGGCAAAGGAATTCCTTCAATCCAGGGTCCTCTATTACTTTCACTTGGTGTATAAGAAGGGTCACAGGAAGCAATGGCATACTTATATACTTTGCCCTGTTGCAAATTAGTATCAGTAAAACTGGTAACTCCAGTTAAAATATTCCTGGTTACATTTCCTTCCTCATCTTTTCTATATAGAGCATATTCCGGAGCACCGGTAGAGGTCCAGGAAACCTTTATAGAGCTTTCATTTAAGGGTTTCACAGTTAAATTGGCAGGTGTGGGAGGTCCTGTAAACGGTTCTTCAGGAGTCCATTCTGCCAAAGCGGGATTATCTCCTACCGTTTTTACATTACCCAGAATGCGAATAATCCCGTTTTCATCTTCCCAAGTGCTAACCTGATAATTATTAGAGCTTACATCATAGAAAATAGGAACGAATTTGCCATTAATATATTTCAAAACATATAAATTGGGGGTAATAGCTAAAATAACTTCATCACAGCCATCCTGATCCAAGTCGTCACTGGTAATGGAATTCATAGAGGAGACCTCATTGAACATAATGCTGCCCATAGAGGTATAATTGTTATTACCTATATTCCGAAATCCCTCTCCTAACCAGAAATTGAGATTTTGATTAACAATATCGGTAACATAACCGGCAACAAAGAAATCCTTGTGTCCATCGCCATTAAAATCACCGGCAGTAAGAGAATATGTATTTCCTATAGGAAGTCGGGTTGTCCAGCATAATTGATGTTGTGTCGCATTAATAATTTCAAAAATCATTACATCACCATCAGTGTCGGCACATAAAATATCGGGATAGTTATCACCATCAAAGTTATCTACAATGATTGTAGGAACAAAGTTATTACGGCTATAAGTAGAAGTAGGGTTGCTAATAGTATTTCTTGGCGCTAAAGCACCTGAGGAAATTCTTTTATATGCTTGAATAACCCGTTCGGCAGGTAAATTTTTAACCAAAAGGATTTCGGTTTTGCCATCATTATCATAATCCGCCATCACTCCTCCCGCAATTCCTGTATCCAAAGCAACTACTAATCCGTTATCATTAGCGGGATAATTTCCGCCTGCAGGGGTAAGCCACATTTCAGCATTTTCGCCTCTCAACAAAAGCAACTCACTTTTAGAACCTGTAGTATAAGTGGAACCGATATCAACTGGCCAAAAAGAATCCCCAAAATCATTTGTTACAATATGTCCTCCGGGGTGGGGTTCAAATGCTTTTACAGAACCATACCCACTTGCCTGAATTTCCATAGCAACATATTCAGCTATGCCATTGCCGTTATAATCCCTTTTCCGCAACAACGGCTTTTGGGGAGGTCCTATAATTTCTTTAGTATACCCATATTGAGAAATTAGATAATAATGAATGTTCAAAAAATTAGTAAAAATATCAGAAACAAAGGTTAAACCAGCAATATTGGTAGCAATAAATTGGACATCAATCATTCCTTCTGGAATAGAGGAAGGTAATTTCCAAATCTGAATGCTATCCGCAAGAGAAGAATAAACATTATAGATTAGCCCATCTGAAGCGGTTATTCTGAGCTGAGCATTAACCATTTCATCAAAATTGGCTGCAATATAATATTCCAGATTTAGCTTTGTCCAACGGGTAAAATAGGAGATAGTTTCCGTTCTTAAAACTGGAGGAGTGCGATCTACAATAATTGTTCTATAAATATTGTAGCGATTCATATTATGCAAGGTTTTTTCGTATTGCAGTCGCAGAAGATATTTTCCTTCGGGGAAATTATTCGGAATATAAAATACAGCTAGAGTATCGTTATGAACTGGCTGACTATATTTTGTTAGCGTTTCAATATGTTCTGCAACATCTTTCCAGTTAGTGTCATTTTGGTCTTTTTCTTTCTTATAGGCAACAGTATAATTCGCAAAATCAGAACCATAGACAGAACCTATAATAGGAACCGAACCACTAATTCCTAATTGATCCTGCGGACTGGTAATTTCTAAAAAAGGAGGGTCTAAATTATCCAGCAGTTTCTTAACATTCAACAAACCATGACCGGTTCTTATATCAAAGCCGACAGGAGATAAATCATCCGTAGCAGAAATTAAACGAGCTTTAACTTCTGCAGGACTTAAACCAGGATACAAAGATAGGAGTAATGCCACAGCGCCAGTTATAAAAGCTGCACTCATAGAGGTTCCATCCATATAGAAATATTGTTCATTAGTAGTAAGTTTATAAGTAGATAGAACTCTTTCTCCTAATGCTACAAGGTCTAAATCATCTCCATAACTGGAAAAAGTGGAAAGCTGCTTGGCAATATTGATTGAACCGACAGAAATAACTGTAGAAAGCTTGGCAGGATAGCTTAAACCGGGTCCTGAATCGTTTCCTGCCGAGGCAACTAATACAACTCCTTTGTTATAAGCATATTCACAGGCGTCAGCTATGATAGCAGAATAATTGGGATCACCCCAACTCATATTAATCACATTACACCCGTTATCTGTGGCATAAATAATAGCAGCGGAAACATCATCATCTTGTAAAAAGCCCTGATTATCAAGTGTTCTAAAACCAGCTCTAACAGGTAAAATACCTACATTCCAACAGACCCCAACAACTCCTATTCCGTTATTTCCAACTGCGCCTGCAATGCCCGAAACATGGGTTCCATGAAAATTTTCATCTTCCACATCATTATCCTGATCTAAGAAGTCCCCTAAAGCATTACCTGCCATTTCGGGTGCATCAGTAAAATCCCATCCACACCAATCATCTATATAACCATTATGATCATCATCAATTCCGTTATCGGGAATTTCCTTTGTATTGATAGCAAGGTTTTGCCACAGGTCGGGATGGTGAATTAACATTCCTGAATCCACAATACCGATTTTAACATAATTACTGCCAACCGTATAATTCCATGCAGCGGGAATGCTGCTGATATAATGATACTGTTGACTGTATAATGGATCGTTGGGAGTTGAGTGCAATTTTCTCAAATAATTGGGCTGAACATATTGAATACCCGGAAAACTTAATTGTTCCAAGACCTCAGCAGGAGGCACCTCAGAAACATTTGCCAGATAATATGTGGGCTGTTGCATACCCTTAATGGGCTTTATCTGCGTAACTCCTTTTTGGCTAAGAAAATTGTCAAAAGCAGATAATCCGGTTTGGGTTCCCTTAATTTCAACGGGAATAGTGGTTTTAAAAATAAGCTGACCAGGAGTAATTTCGGCAAAAACAAAAATACCCAAGCCTAAAAACAGGAGAAGAAACCAGAATTTGCACAGTTTAAATATGCTCCAAAAGTCCTTCACTTTTTCCTCTATCTAAAATCTGTAAGTTACACCAAAAGAGTGAACATCGTTCAATTCACTATTGAAAGCACCGTAGCCATAATCCACAGAGATATTTTTATATTTCACTCCAAAGCCGGCACTAAAATCCTGAGCATCATAGCCCAAAAGATAACCACCCCTTAAAGTAAGTAGTTGAAAGAGTTCACATTCTAAATTAACATTGCCTTTAAGGTCTTCATCTAAGGTCTGAATTACCGAACCGCCTAAGATTAAATGCTGTTCTGCAACAGAAAATCCTTTGTTTATGTCCAATTCAAAACAAACCGGCAATTTCACTCTTTCTTCATCCGTATGATTAGCAATTCCCAAATTTCTTCCTACCAAAGTTATTTTAGCATCTTTAACGGGAGGAAGCCAACAAAAACCAAGGTCCGTATGCAAAGCTAAACTGCTGGCAGTATTCAGTTTTTGGTATAAAATTCCCAAATTAGCTCCTGCATAAATAGAGGGCGTTACACGATGAGCATAATTTGCCGTAACATCAATATCCAAAGGATGATAATTACCGATTAAAAAACCCATATCGTCCCTGTTTTCAATTTCCCCATAATCCAAATTACGCATAGCTATCCCGAAATGGCTTTTTCGTTGCGCAAAAGAATAAGCAATCATATTTGCCTGGGTATCTGCCAACCACATATTATGTGTAATGCCTAAAAGATGTTGATCATTCATACAAGAAGCTGCTGGTTGCAACAAAAAGGAACCCGGATTATCAATACTGAACACACCTCTTCCTGCTAAGGACAAAGATACAGGTCCGTAGGGAACATTCAAAAATTTATAGCCGTAAGTTCCGGCATTTTCATCAATGCCGGCAAAACACATTCCCCCAATCAGCATTATGCATAAGGTAATTATTGTATGTTTCATAATTTTACTCTCTCTTATATCATATTTTGGATGAAAATTCCTTTGTCATTCCTGAGCAAGCGGTAAACCAAACAGGTTCTGACAAAATATTCGCATTTATGTAGGAAAACTATATTATTTTTCAATAGCAAACTTGAGTCGCTTGCTGTTCGTTGAGGATTTAATAATAGCAATGTAAACCCCACTGCAAAGTTTATCTGCAGGAATATCAAAAATATCCAGGTTTTTAAGATATGCCTTGGCATAACCTTTTTGACGATAAACCAAGGTTCCACTAATATCAAAAATGCTTAGCTCCAATTCTGCATCGCGACTGGTCATAACATTAAGCTGTATTTTTTGTCGGTAAATGGATTTTAAGGGATTGGGGTAGATATATACCTGTCCCGGCACAAAAAGTTCATCGGTCTGATATTGATTAGGCAATTCCATTTTAGCATAAGAAGCACTGCGTCTTAAATTACCGTATTCGCAAATCCAATTGCAAGCAGGAGTTATCTGGGGCTTATTTTCCAGTTTATTTCTAAACAACAAGCCATTATCGGTAGCACAATAAATATACCAATTATTATCAGAAGCTTGGGAAACAAAAGGCAAGGTTCTGCTCCGTTCAGCAAAAGAAACTGGATAACCTATTTTGGGACGGTAATTATGCTCCCAAATATTAAGCCGGTTATACTTAAAATTCCCTATTATTTCTGCTTTGTTATCATTATCTATGTCCATAGCGTATATTCCTGCGCTGATAAAATCCGTATGCGGTTCCGGATTTTGGTTTTCCAGATTCATCAATTTTCCGGAATAGTCAATAATGGCAAAATCGCTTTCGCCTCCGATCAAGATATCCAAAGAACCATTGCCATCAACATCCGCAAAAGTTAGAGGAGCAATAAAACTGCTGTCCGATGTCGCAACAAGATTGTGCACATAAGGAAAACCATCTACAATATTTGCCCCTTGCAAACAATAAACACTATTAGGACATTGAATAATCAAATTCTCCGTATCCGCTATTGGTGCCTTAAAAACCGCTACAATAATAGAATCAGCAGGAATAGGCAATTTTATTTCCTTTTTGTCGTAGCTGCTTAAATCAATCTCGCTCAGCCAATATTCACCTTCAGCATTTTGATACACAACTGAAAGCTGATTATCATAATGGATCAGATTGGCAATAAATTTACCGTTATAATCTGCCAAAGAAGCTACCGTCATATCGGTTTTGTTATAAAGGTTAATGGCAAAGGCATTATCGTCGGCATTTTTTTTTAGGGGCAGAGCCAGATTTTCTCCTATATCCACAGGATGACTTAACCAGCTATAAGCATTAGACCTGAAAGCATAATAATGTTCTGCACTATTTAATTTATATAAACAGCATACTTCATCTCTCTGCAGTGGCAGATAAATGCTTTCACCATCCCAAGTGTAATTGTAAGGCATATAAAAAGGCAATTGGATAGGATAGTTACTTAGCAATTCTTCATTTTTCCAGATATATATTTTGCCATTCGGCAGAGGAAAAAATAATTCATCTTTTCCCTCACCGTCAAAATCAATAGCACAAGCATTGATAGGATTGATTCCCTGATAAGAAGTAGTTAATCGCCAGCCAAAATTCACGGAAAAAGTCATTTGATTTCCGCTGTTAGAAATATCGGTTATTTCTAAAGGAATCCCTCCATAATAGCTTTCCGAAGTAGGCAAGGAAAGCATTCCGTTATGATGCTGATTACCGAAATAATTGTTATTACCGGCTCGGAAACTGTCATAAGGGCTTCCCCATTTATAAATATTATAGGCAGCAGTATCCAGATGCTGAATTCCATCTGCTTCTTCTAAGTCAACACCTTTATGTAGCGCATTGGAATTTACATAATTCCGATCAAAATTAGCCGTGAAGTTGGTATTAATTACATTTTCATCTATATGCCAGATAAGAATTCCCGATCCATCTACTGGAAAAGGACTGTTATCCGGAATCGGACCTCCCAATCCGGGAAGAAAAAAATCCCATTCACTGCCTAAATAGGTATTTTCCATAAAGTTGAAATAGGGTAACAGGGATTCGTCTTCAGGAGTTAAAGGATTATCTTCATAATAATCCTGCTCACCTGCAGGAAGAAGTTTGAAACTGTAACTGGGAAGGTTACTAAGAGGGTCTAAACTACCATCGGGATTTTGTTGCCGGTTTTCAATTAAAAAATATTCCGTAGTAGAAATTGGCACTTTGTAAAGACGGATTGCTTCCTGAGAATGATTGAGAAAATAATCCACAGAGTTATTATCGCTATTCTGAAAGAGTACAAGGGGTGTTTCCCAACCTAAAAAATAACGGGACCAGGCACAAAGCTGAGCCGGAACATAACCACTTCCATTCCATAAACCAGTTCCCATTAAACCCCAGTTGCCAATTCCCTGGCTGATACCATTACTATCATCATTATCATATAAAGTAGGTAAACCTAATAAATGACCTAATTGATGAGCCAGCACTCCATACATACTAAAGAGGTAATTAGCAGCATTTTCTTCACCTGCGGAAGGAAAGTAATCCTGAAACTCATCTTCAGGCACTATAATAATGTTAGTTAAATAAATTCCGTCATCAGTCGGATAACCGGCATACAAATCATTTTCTGGATCAAAATACTTTTGCAGTTTCTTCCGTGTTAAAAAAGTGCTCCAGATTTCGTTGGGGCGGATAGAATTGATATCGGATTCCTGTCCGGTTCCGGAATGAAAAATAATGATGCCTCCATATTGACTAAAATCAACTTCCTCATCTATTAAAGCCAAAATATCAGGTAAAATTTGAGGTAAATCTACATCTATATCATTATCTCCATCAGCTCCGTAAAAGGAAAGAGAATGAGGCATTGTCAACACTTGCGGATATATATAATAGTCCAGCTCATATTGTAAATGACTTGCTTCCAGAAAAAAATCCTTCAAATGAATCATCCAACGATTAAAAAAAACATCGTTGTGAACCAAATTATCAGGATATCCTGCCTGAGTCCGAAAAGATACATCACTGAACTGCACCCTTAAAACCAGAATGTTATTAGGTAGATTTCTTTTGCCGGTTTTTAATGTTCCTTCCGCAAAAAATGATCCTTCCAAACGCGTGGCTTGCCAGGCAATAGGTGGATTTTTATACATTGGAACAGGAGGAACCAAAGCTGATAATGAACCAACAAAAACAATGGTTATCAGCAATGTTATCCGCTTCCAGATATGGCAATGCATTTTAATCCTCCCCCAAAATAATATTATCGTTAAAATGAAAATTCCCTTGTCATTCCTGCAAAAGCAGAAATCCAGACAAGTTCTGACAAAATAACTGCCATTTCCAATATAAAAATTATATGATATTGTGTAGCTAAAAAATCCGCTACCGAACTAATGCAAGTGGATAGCTTTATAGACCTTTTATGGTGCTTACATAAATAGTCAAGCAAAAAACGGCGAAAGTATATCGTCTTCTTTGGCAAGTGTATATTGCTTTCTCTTAAGATAACTGTATATCTTTAAAGATTTTTGCCAGCTAATATATCAGCTTCATTGCACTTGCAAATTTTGGCATATTCCTTCTGAGGAGTCCAGCCGCCATTCTTCTTTTTATTGGTAATAAGCTTAATCCTTTTTATTTCCGTATTGCATACAGGGCAGATTACTTTCCCTTCTGTGGAGTTATCATGCGCTACTTTAGCGGCAAAACTTTTTGCTTTTCCCATTTTTATCCTCTTTTAATTTGCTCTTTCTATATATTCACCCGTGCGGGTGTCAATTTTAATTTTATCTCCCGGTTCTACAAAGAAAGGAACCATTAAGCGTAAACCTGTTTCCGTATAGGCAACTTTACCACTTCCGGAAGCAGTGTTTCCTTTCATATTGGGCTCGCATTCAGCTATTGTTTGAACCACAGTTGTTGGCAGTTCTATTCCCACAACTTTTCCATCAGGCGTTGCCGATACGATAACCTCCATATTTTCCGTAAGCAGATTTTCTTTATCTCCCAATAACGATGCCTCTATGTGCATCTGTTCATAGTTATCGCTATCCATCAGCACCAAAAAATCTCCATCTCTATATAAATATTCCTTTTTAGTGCGTTCAATACGAACTTCATTGAAGGTGTCACTTTCCCGAAAAGTATTTTCCAAAACCCTTCCCGTGCGTATATTTTTCAGCTTTGAACGCAGAAAAGCAGGTCCTTTACCTGGTTTTACATGGAGAAATTCTATCACCTCGTATAGGTCATCTTTGAATTCAATGACCATTCCGTTTCTAATATCAGCCATCGTAGCCATATTGTTTTCCTTTCCCTTATTCTTATGATGACAAGCTTTTGGAGAGGGGGATTTTGGCAAGGGAATTTTTTCTTTCACAAAGAGAAAAGAGAAAAAGAGAAAATTGAAGTTAGAATGAAAAAGTAAGATGGTTGAGAAGGTTTAGAAAGTTTAGATGGTTTAGAAGGTTGAGATTTCATCAAAGCCCAGAGGGCGACACAATCATAGCGATGGCGGCGTTAGCCCCTCGGGAAAAAAGGTTGAGAAGGTTGAGAAGGTTTAGAAGATTGAGATTTCATCAAAGCCCGGAGGGCGACACAATCATAGCGATGGGTGCGTTAGCCCCTCGAAAAATGTAAGCCCCGACTTCTTTTTTCTTTTCTTCTTCCCATTTTCCAAAAGCCCCAAAGAGCGACACAATCATAGCGATGTTGGCGTAAGCCCCTCGTAAAAAAGTAAGAAACAACCATCTATCCTTTTCCACTGTTCCCCGATATATATATCTTGAAAATCCCTTTCATCCTATTCCTTCCAGAGCTAATAAATCTTGATAGTTATTTGCTTGATATATAGTAAATTCTGTAACGACTCCCTAACACTTCCGTAACACTTCCGTTGTTTCGTTAGGGAATTGTTACTTGGTTGTTACTTTATTATAAGAAGATGAAGCAAGCTGAAAAAGATAATAAATTAAAAGCGAAGCAATTAACAGGAGGGCGGTAAATGATAATGTTCTTCCCTTTGGGTTAATCGGGATTCGGTAACTCCATAATGAAATAATATTATTATAAAATGTTATTTTCTTATTGAAATGAAAATCTTGGGTATCTGTCGTTCCTACGGAACTCTTTCGGAAAGAAGAAGATATGTTGTTTTTATCCTCTCTTTGCGCCGGGTTAAAACCCGTCGTTAATACCTGTCGTTCCTACGGAACTCTTTCGGAAAAAAGGAGATATGTTGTTTTTGTCTGCTCTTTGCGCCGGGTTGAAACCCGTCGTTAATATCTGTCGTTCCTGCGGAACTCTTTCGGATACAAGGAGATATGTTGCTTATTTACACTCTTTGCACCGGGTTGAAACCCGTTGTTATTATCTGTCGTTCCTACGGAACTCTTTCTGATACAAGGAGATATGATGCTTTTATTTACTCTTTGCGACGGGTTAAAACCCGTCGTTAATAGCTATCGTTTCTAAGGAACTGATACTTGAAATATTGTAAATCCCTTTTATCCTGTTCATACCCTACCCATTATTCTCAAAGCTCTAAGCTCTCTACCCACTGCTAAAATAATCCTATTCATCCCATACCTATTATTCTAAAAGCTCTAAGCTCTCTGCCCTCTACAAAAATCATCCTATTCATCCCATACCTATTCTCATTTTTAATCTGCGTTATCTGCGAAATCTGCGTGCTATTATCGTTAATTTTCTTGACAGCATAAGTCATTCATCAGAAAAGGAAAAGTTATGAAAATAGCTCGGCATTTTTTCTGTGAACTGAAACGCAACCGTGAACCTGCACCACAATTGTGTGCAGTTTGCCCTCGTATTCTCAAATGCAAGAGTTTTTATACCTGGCACAAATTACATCACCAAGAATATCTAACTTTCGTAATTGAAATCACTAAAAAATTCCCTGATAAATATACAATGGAGGTTCACTTTATGCCTGAAAAACAAACCTTCGTCCAAATTGTGGATATGGCTACCGGAAAAATTGAAAAGGTAGTCAGTTTGACGGAAATTGAGGCATTATCCGCAGAGGATAAACTTGCTTTATCCCGCAATAAGAACTTATTTATTGTAACGCACCGTTTGGAACCAATTGTAAAAATTGAACTTAAGAAAACGGTGATTAGTGCTCCCATTCAATTTATGGAAAGCGCCCCTAAAGAGGAAGAGCCAATTGAGGAGGTTACGCCTTTACCGATAAACCCGGAAAAGTCAAAACCAAAACGCACACCCAAGAACTGAATATTTCTGAGCTCTCATTTTTATTTGACAGAGGATTATCTGTTTAATCATAGTGAGATGCTGAATTCTGTTACAGAAGATACAAAGAATGGACTACTTATGTGTCTTTTTGTTTTCTGTGCTTGAAGTTGAAATTTGTCACCCTATATTTATTTAGAAGCTCCTGTAAACAGAAGAGGCGAAAATTTCCTTTTACAGAATTCTGCACTTAAAAAAAATGGCTCAAAATGAGGGAAATTGTGGAGAGAGATATATAAACCTCTCTGTATAGTAAGCAAAGGAGGAGATATGTTTATCCTTGACGAAATACATTTGGATGTGGCAAAAGCCATAGCCGAAAAAAATCGTAAGAAAAAAAGTTGTGATCACTGTTACGACAGAGGTTGGATCGGTGTTAGTGAACAAAATTTGCTTGTTCTCTGTCCAAAATGTGTTGATAGAGAAAAGGCAATTGAGGAATGGAAAGAATATGTTTCTGAACATAAGGAATTGAAGGAGCACTTCAGTGAGCTCTTTGAAGAAAAAAAAGTGGAAAGCGAACAGGAAAATCCTCTTAAACAAAAGGAATTTGAGCGGACTAAAAACCATCCTGCCAATCCGCATAATTTTGTTCCTGGTCAACGCAGAAGTGGTCATCAAAAGAAAATTGGATAAGGTGTATGTATAAAACAATAGACCTGAAAGAAAGTCCCAGGCATCTGGAAAACCGCATTCGCGAATATTGGAATAAACACGATATGGTGCAAAAAAGTATTGATATTCGTGAAGGTATGCCACGCTTCATTTTTTATGAAGGACCCCCTACGGCAAATGGCAAACCGGGTATTCATCATATAATGGCAAGGACCTTGAAAGATGTTATCTGCCGTTATAAAACAATGAACGGCTTTCAGGTTAAACGCAAAGCCGGTTGGGATACTCATGGTTTGCCTGTGGAAATTGAAGTGGAAAAAATGCTCGGTCTGAAAGATAAGCGCGGTATAGAGGAATATGGAATTGAAAAATTCTGTCAAAAATGCCGGGAATCCGTTTTCAGCTATGAAAAGCTTTGGCGTGAAATGACAGAACTGATGGGCTATTGGATCGATCTGGATCACCCTTATGTAACTTTGCATAACAGTTATATAGAATCCGTTTGGTGGATTTTGCATAATTTTTTTTCCCGAAACCTCATTTATAAAGCATATAAAATTGTCCCTTATTGCCCCAGCTGTGGGACCCCTCTTTCTTCGCATGAAGTAGCTCAGGGTTATAAAGATATAGAAGACCCCTCCATTTATGTTAAGTTTAAAGCAACGGATGAAGAAAACACCTACTACCTGGCTTGGACAACTACTCCCTGGACTCTAATTTCCAATGTTGCCTTAGCTGTCCATCCTGAAGAAACCTACCTTAAAGTTGAATATCAGGGTCAAAATCTAATTTTAGCTAAAGCGCGCTTACAAGTGCTGGATGAAGAAACAAAGATTATTTCCGAAATGCAAGGCAGGGAACTGGAAGGTCGTTGCTATCAGCCCCTTTTTAATTTTGTGAGTGTTGATAAACCCGCCTGGTATATCTGTTTGGGTGACTATGTAACAATGAGTGAAGGAACCGGAATTGTGCATACAGCTCCTGCGTTTGGTCAGGATGATTATTCGCTGGCATTAAAATACGATTTACCTTTTGTTCAACCGGTAGATAGCGAAGGTAAATTCACTGAGGCAGTAACTCCTTGGGTACATCAGTTTGTTAAAGATGCCGATAAAGATATTATTCGTCACTTGAAAGAAAGAGGCAACTTATTAAAAAGAGAACAGATAAAACATAGCTACCCCTTTTGCTGGAGATGTAAAAGTCCCCTTATTTATTATGCGCGTGAGAGTTGGTATATCAAAACCACGGCTTATAAAGAACAGCTAATAGAAAATAACCGCAAAATTATCTGGTATCCACCTTTTGTAGGAGAAAAACGCTTTGGTGACTGGCTGGAAAACAATGTGGATTGGGCTTTATCCCGTGACCGTTTTTGGGGCACACCCCTCAATATCTGGATTTGTGAAAAATGTGGAAAACTGCGTTCTCTTGGTTCTATTGAAGAATTGCGCAAAGAAGGCAAAATGACCTCCGGAAAAGATGTTCCGGAAGACCTTGATTTACACCGTCCCTATATTGATGAAGTTGTTCTTACCTGTTCCTGCGGAAACAAAATGTATCGCACTCCGGAAGTTATTGATTGCTGGTTTGATAGCGGTTCTATGCCTTTTGCTCAATGGCATTATCCTTTTGAAAATTATGAGAATTTTGAACCGGAACTTTTCCCGGCTGACATCATTTCGGAAGGAATAGACCAAACTCGCGGTTGGTTTTATTCAATGCTTGCCATTTCTACTTTGCTGAAAGGTGTTTCCAGTTATAAAAGTTGTTTGGTAAATGAACTGATTCTGGATAAAAATGGCAGAAAAATGAGTAAATCACACGGAAATGCAGTTGACCCTATTGAACTTATGCAAAATTATGGAGCGGATGCAATTCGCTGGTATCTTTTAGAGGTCTCTCCCCCTTGGGTTCCGACGCGTTTTGATGTAGATGGTGTTAAAGAAATTTTAGGTAAGTTCATTGGTACTTTAAAAAATGTTTATTCTTTCTTTGCCACTTATGCCAATATTGATGGTTTTGTGGCAATTAACTATCCTTATAATTGGGAGCGGGAAGTTGAAATAGACCGTTGGATTGTTTCCCGTTTGCATTCACTTATTATTGCTGTTCGCCACTATTTTGAAAGTTATGATTTTACCAAAGCGGTTAGAGCTATTCAAAGTTTTGTTATTGACGAACTTTCCAACTGGTATGTGCGAAGAAGTAGACGCCGTTTTTGGGCTTCGGGATTTGACCAGGACAAAATAGATGCCTATAGAACCCTCTATCAAGTTCTTGTAGAAACCGCTAAACTTATTGCTCCTTTTGCTCCCTATCTGGCAGAAGAGCTCTTCTTAAATCTGGAAGCAGGCGAAAGTGTCCATCTGGAATTGTATCCTGAAGCAAATAAGACCTATATAGATACCAAACTGGAAAAGATAATGCAGACCGTTATAGATATTGTTTCTTTAGGTAGAGCTGCCAGAAATGAATGCCAGATAAAAGTGCGTCAACCCTTAAACGAAATGTTTGTTCCCACCAAAGTGAAAGATGATTTGGCAGATATGATAGACCTCGTAAAAGAAGAAGTTAATATCCGTAATATCACTTTTGTAAGCGAACAGGATGGCTTTGTGCACTACGAATTGAAACCCGATTTCAAACTGCTGGGTCCTAAATACGGTAAAAAAGTACAAATTATTAACGCTCTTTTACTTCAAACCCCGGCAGAAAATGTCTTGCAGGCATTTAATACGACCGGTTCTTATACCTTAGAAATTGAAGGTGAAACTATCCATCTCTTACCGGAAGAAATTAGTGTAACCATTATTCCCCGTGAAGGTTATGTATTTGCTAATGCGAAAGACCTCTTTGTAGCTTTAGATACTACTTTAACGGAAGAACTCTTAAACGAGGGCTATGCGCGTGAACTGATCAATAAAATCCAATTTACCCGCAAAGAAATGAATTTGGACATTATGGATAATATTATTGTAAAGCTGGTAGTCCCGGAAGCAATCGCCAAAGCAATTCAGGTGCACCAGAATTATATCTTAACTGAAACTCTTGGAAAAGAACTGGTTTTTCTGGAAAAACCAATGGCAAATATGCAATGTCTGGATATCAATGGCAACAAAATTCACTTGGGTATTGAAAAAGCTGTCTAATAAGGGTTAGGAGGCAATCATTAATAAATATTGTATAAATTGTGGAAAACTTATCCCCGAAAAAGCAAAATTCTGCCCCATCTGCGGAGAAAATCAAATCCATGAACAGGATAAGCCCCAGCTAACTGAAACCAAAAAAGAAAAAGCACAAAAATCTGAAGAAGCAATTTCCCACAGAAATTCTCATTTACTCAAGAATCCTGGTAGCACCTTCAGGGATTATACCATAATTAGAATGCTGAATAAAGACGCTGAGGGCATAAAATACATTGTGGATAAGGAAGGCAGGGAATTTCTGCTGAAAATATTCTATAAAACAAGCTTAAGCAACATAGAAAATATTTTTTCTCTCCAGCAACGCCTCCAAGAACTAAATAAACTGGAAAATAAACAAATTCCTAAAGTTACTGAAATTGATCCGCATTTTGATCCTCCTTATATGGTAGTAGAATTTATTCATGGTATTTCTCTGGCAAACCTTAAAACCCATAATCCGGAAAAATTGACTGAGGACTTTATCCGCTTAGTAGCGATCCAAATTGTAAATACAGCGATTAGTTTACATCAACATCAACTTACGCTTAGTCAACTGGCTTTAACCAATATAATGATAAATGATAACGATGAGGTGATAATTCTTTCTTCCGCTATCACCTGGGAGGAAAGAGATGAACGTGAAGAAATGTTCTCTATTGCTCTTGTTTTAGCTCAAGCATTATCCGGGCACAATTTCTATAAAACATTATACAGTCAGGAACGCTTAACTACTCAAAAATTTGAATATATCTACGGAGTAAGCGTCCCCCTCAACAAAATCCTTGCTGAATGTTTGCATCGCAATATTATACAACGCTATCGTAGTTTGGATGATTTACTGAATGCCTTAATCAACCTGCCTCCCGTTTCTGAATGCGAAATTTGGACTGAACCGGAAAAAGCAATACCAGACAATATAGAAGACCGTAGCAAAAAAGATATTCCCAAAACCAGAATTGAACTCCCCTTTTGGATACTGATTGCACTTATTATCGTAACTGTTGTAATGTTGCTTACCACCAATATTTTCAGTGTTCTCTTCGGTGGCAAAGGAGAAAAATTAACTTATTCCTCATGGCTTATGCCTAATAGCGAATCAGATACAGTAAATAGTTCTGTTCCTATAGCTGAATTGCCCCGCGAAAAACCAACCCAAACAACTTATGGTGAATTGAAAACCGGCACTCCAACCCCCAGAGAGGACTTTCGTAAGCAGCCCTCTGTTCCCAAAATAACTACTGTTATTCCACCACCTACAGCTCCCAAACCTCGTCCTTCTCAAAATATGGTTTTTATTGAAGCAAGTACTTTAGGTTTTGGACGCTTAAGAGAAAATCCCAATCCCAATGTCTCCTTATCTTCCTTTTATATCAATAAATTTGAAGTTACACAAGAAGAATGGAATATTTATATGAAACCAGCAAACTGTTCTACCTTCGGAGAAAACTTACCTGTAGATAACATCAGCTGGTTTGATATTGCCATTTATTGCAATGGCAGAAGTGAAGCGGAGGGTTTAACTCCAGCATATAAAATTAGAGGAGTGGGTGCTTCGCGAGTTGTTACCTGCGATTTTAAAGCTAATGGCTACCGTCTGCCTACTGAAGCTGAATGGGAAATGGCAGCTAAAGCAGGTAAACTATATAATTATAGCGGATCGGATGACCCCGATGAGGTGTCTTGGAACAGAGATAACAGCAACGGTAAAATTCATACACCGGGAACCAAAAAACCCAACGATTTCGGCATTTACGATATGACAGGAAATGTTGCAGAATGGGTTTGGGATTGGTACGATGTAAATTATATCCGTTCCTTGCCTACTTTTTTCAATCCTACAGGTCCCGAAACTGGAACCCTAAAAGTTATCCGGGGTGGAAGTGTAATGAATGGAGAAGGTAGAAATCTAAACATTATGTGGAGAGAAAAAGGAGACCCGAACCGGGGGTATCAATATGTGGGCTTTCGCTTAGTGCGCAGCAACTAATATTTTTATACAAAAGAGAAAAGAAGAGAAAAAGCCGAGAGGTCTTATAGATCAAGAGGTCGAGAGGTCTGAAAGTTATACTATAAAATTATAGAACAAAAAATAAATAATCTGTGTTTATCCGTTCTAATCTGTTAAATCCGTGTCCTAATAAATCTGCGTAATCTGCGTAATCTGCGTGAACTTACGGCAAAATGAAAAAGGAAAATACGAAATAACCTAATAGAAAAATCAATTTTGTTAGTTTCGGTGGCTTCGGTGGCTAAACAATAAATCTGCGTAATCTGAGCAATCTGCGTGAAACTTACGACAGTGCCGACTCTTGACTTAATTCATTCTCAAACCTCCATTCTTAATTTTTTTCATTTTTTACTTGACAGGATTTTCAATCTGATTATTTTAATTATAGTGTAAAAAATATTTCTTACTATTAGTGGTTATGGTCTTGCTGAGATGGTTGTTATTTCAGCAAGGTAAGAAAAGTGAACTTTGGTCTCTAACAAACAACGAGGAAGGGGTTTAATGAGACAAGAAGATTTTACAATGTCTGCTTTTTCGGGGGTGAAAGTTAGACCGAGTTTGAAAAGTATAAATTGTTTGGCAAGATGGGTCTGGTTAGCTATTGCAATCTTTTTTCTCTTGTGGTTTACTTTTTCTCTCCATTTTGTTAAAAACCACTGTCCGGTTATAATTTTCTCTATATTATCTTCATCCCTATTTCCCTATCCCTTTATCCCTTCCCTTTTCTTAATTCTTTTCTCGGTGTCTTCGGTGTTCTCAGGGGCTAAAATATCAAACAGGTACATAAACGAAATGCAACCTTCTGTTTTCCTGCCGGTGTATTTTAGTTATAATCATCGCACATTATACAGAACCACATCGGAAAGGATAGAAGCCACATTTCACTTCTTTCTTCAACCTTCAAAATTAGTTATGGCTTACCTTGACTATCCATTATGCAAGACCCAAACCTTAAGCTGTAAAGCAAAGGTAATGCCTATCGTGAAGTGATAAACTAATTCTTCAAAAAAACATCTAAAACAAGGAGTTTTTATTATGAAGAAATTTTTAACTCTATGTTGTGCAATGCTGATTGTAGCATTCGTTTTTGCTGATACCATTACAATTGGTACAGGCACAAGCGTGCAGAGATATCCCCTCGGTTCATTTTACGGTTATGAACGCAGTGCTGCTCTCTATACAGATGCAGACCTGGGAAGCCAGAATCTCAGTATTTCTTCCCTTGCCTGGTATTCCACTATTGCTACAACTGCTATCGTTCCCACAAAAATCTACTTAAAAACAACTTCTGCAACTGCTTTTGCAAGTGCAGACACTTGGGCAAATATGATCAGCGGAGCAACTCTTGTATATGATTCTAACTATGGGGCTACACCTGCCGGAGGTTGGAATCAATTTTCTCTCACCAGCAATTTTGCAATTGATGATGGTTTTGGATTACTGGTTCTGGTAGAAAGAAATTATGGAGGCACAGGAAGTAGCACTGCAGGTGGAAGTTCCGGAGGACCAGGTGTCCAATATACTTCGGTTACTAATACTCATCAATACTGGAATCAGGACAGCACACCCCCTACGGGAAATGGTACTTTAAGCTCTTATCGTCCCAATATCCGGATAACTTACACTCCTTATACGATAACCAATCCTCCTAATCCTGCTAATCTTGTCAGCCCTCTTAACGGTGCTACTAATGTTCTATTAACACAAACACTTAATTGGTCTTCCGGAGGTGGTGCACCTACAGGATACAAATTATCTTTTGGAACTGTCTCGCCGTTTACAACGGTCATCAACCAATTAGATTTAGGAGCCGTAACTACTTATGATCCAGACCTTGCTTACAGCACAGAATACTGGTGGAAAATAACCCCTTATAATACTTATGGTGAAGCATTAGATTGTCCTACCTGGACTTTCACTACAGCTGACCCTCCTTTAACAGGAACAAAAACAATCGGAAGTGGTGGTAATTATGCTACTTTTACAGATGCCGTAAATGCCCTAAATGCTCTTGGAGTTGGTTCAGGGGGTGTAACTTTTAATGTTTCCGCTGGCTCTGTATTTGAAGAAAACATTCCCATTATAACGGCGACAGGAACTGCTTCTAATCCGATAAAATTCCAGAAATCGGGAACTGGTGATAACCCGGTTATCAAACCAACTACCGCTACTGCCGGCATCCAAATTTCAGGTGGTGATTATATTACCTTTGATGGCATTGATGTAACCCGTTCTACAGGTAGCTCAACCTATTATGGTTATTACATAAAAGCCGCCAGTGCAACAGATGGGGCTCAATACAATACTATTAAGAACTGTAAGATAATATTGGATCGGACTAATTCTTCCTGTTATGGTATTTATCACTATTATAATGTAACTCCTACTGCTGCTGGAGGCACTAACTCTAATAACACTTACCAAAACATTGTTATTGAAAATGCCTACCGCGGATTTTATTTATATCAATCCTCCTCCACTTATCTGGATGAAAATAATAAAATCCTTAATTGCACAATAGGTGGAACTACAGCTGGGGATATTACCGGTCCTTATGGTATTTACACTTATTACCAACAAAATTTAACTGTTTCCGGTAACACTATTCGTAATATGGGGTATTCATCTTCCGTTTACGGAATGTATTTTTCCTCTGGTAAAGGCACTGAAAATGTGATCAGTTGTAACAGGATATATAATATTGCCTATACAGGAACCTCAACCAGTTACAATTATGGAATGTATGTTTCCCCAACCGGAACCTCTACCTTTAAGATTTATAATAATATGATCTGGGGTCAAAGCCATGGCTATACTACCGCCACTACTACATTCTATCTATATGGAATTTACCTCTCCTCCAGCTCCACTACTACCTATTATGTGGATTATAATTCCGTGAAGATTGATGGACCCGCTACTTTAAGCAGTGCTTGTTTATACTTTACTTCGGCTGCCGGTACCCATTATGTTAGGAATAATATTCTGGCAAATGTATCCGCCGGCCATTCCACTCCTTATCATATAGCACTTTACTCCTATAGTGCTACTTCTATTGGTGCTACAGGTTCAACTTCCGACCATAATGTTATCTATATTGCCAATTCCTTGGGTGGTTATCCAGTGCGTGGTTCTTCAACTAACTATGCAACTCTGCAAGCATGGACAACTGTCAGTAGTCAAGATGCCAACAGCCGTCCTACAGACCCTCAGTTTGATGCTGCCAATCCCTTAAATATCTTAACCACAGTTCCTACTCCGGTAGAAGGAAAAGCTTTGGCGCTTGCGTATGTAACTACCGATATCTATGGGACTGTTAGAAATCCTACAACCCCGGATATTGGAGCTCACGAAGGAAACTTTATGGAAGAATTGCAATGTCAAACACCTACAGCGCAGCCCACAAATCTTGTCCTGATTCCCTACTCCACTTCCATAACCGGTAGTTTTACTGCCAGTTCTCCTGCTGCTGAAGGATATTTGGTAATTCGTCACCAAACTGCTACGCTCACTTTTAGCCCTGTAGATGGAACATATTACAGTACTGCTCAAAACTTGGGTAATAATGAAATTGTCTTAAGTTTTGGTCCCTCCACAAGTTTCACGGCAACCGGACTTACTGCCAATACACAATATTATTGCACTATTTTTGCAATGAACATTAATGGTGTGGGAGCTCCAAAATATAATCGGACCAGTCCTTTAGCCGGAACTCAAACAACATTGCCTGCTGCTCCAGCTGCACCTTCTGCTTTTACAGCCACTGCATATAGTAGCAGTCAAATAAATCTAAGTGTAACAGCTACTGCCGATATTATGGTTGCCTGGAGTTATAATAGTACATTTGGAACTCCTTTATCCACTGGTTATAGCGTAGGTGGTTCAATAGCTGGTGGAGGCACTGTTCTTTATTTGGGTCCCGCTGCAGGCCTTACCAGCCATACAGGTTTAAACGATGGAACCACTTATTATTATAAGGTATGGAGTTACATTACTGCAGAACGAACTACTTACTATGCTTTCTCTGCAAGTGGCTTAACCGCTAATGCTACCACTCCGCAAACACCAGCTACTTTGCCTTTAATGGAGACCTTTGAGGTTTGGCCCAATCATTGGACTATCGTAAATGGAACTCAACCAAATCAATGGTATGTAGGAACAGCAACTCACTATGCGGGAAACCAATCCGCTTATATCTCCAATGATAATGGTGTTTCCAATGCCTATAATATCAGCTCATCATCAATTGTTCATTTATATCGTGATGTCACATTCACAACTGGAGCAGCGGATTTTGAGCTTAGCTTTATGTTCAACTGTGGCGGTGAATCTACTTACGACGGATTGAAAGTATATCTTGTGGATATTACCACAACCCCTGTAGCAGGAACTGAATTAAGTTCCGGACAGATCGGCAATACTTGGTATAATCTTACTACCAATTGGACCAGGATTGCTATTCCCATTAGTGGCACCTTAGCCGGAACCACCAAACGCTTAGTTATTTCCTGGAAAAATGATAGTTCTTTGGGCACGCAACCACCTGCTGCTATTGATAATTTGATCTTGGAAGCTTATTTAGTTGCCAAACCTACAAACCTGACTGCAACTAATATTACGGAAACATACGCAGTGCTTAACTGGACAAGTAGTTTAGCCACTTTTGATTTGGAATGGGGAGCTCTTGGTTTTGCCCTTGGAACAGGAACTTTACTTAATAATATAAGCAAGCCCTACACTCTGAATGGACTAACCTCTGGTACCGGTTATACTTATTATGTGCGAGCCAAAGATGGAGGCAATAATAGTGCCTGGGCAGGTCCTTATAGTTTTTACACTGCTTTTCCAATTCCCTACTCCACGAATTTTGATGCTGAAACCAATCCTGCAGCCGGTTGGTGGACAGTGATCAATTCTACTTCCACTTCTGCTTCTGTATCTGTTTCTACTACTACTCCTCATTCTACACCTAATAATATCTATATGTATAATCCCTCCAGTAATCCTGGTGCCTTAGTAAGTTTAGTTAGCCCGGTATTTAACACTACACTAAATAATTTATACTTAAGATTCTGGGCAAGAGGAACAGATGCCAGGAATCTTTATGTTGGTGTGGTAGATGGTTTAAGCTCCAGTTCTACATTTACCCAAGTTGCCGCTATCCCTCTAACTACTACTTATACAGTTTATACAGTTGATTTATCCAGCTACTCCGGAAGCGGACAGTATATTTCCTTCCGTCTTGATACCAGTGATAATGTAAGCCAATATGTTTATATAGATGATGTTACTGTTGCTACCAGACCCTATGATGAATTGGCTGTAACTGCTCTTACGGCAACTCCTCTGTATAAGTTTACGGAAAGTGAAATTACTTTTAACATTACGGTAAAGAACAATGGCACCAATTCCAGTGGTAAAAATGTTACCTTAAAACAAGGTACAACAACCATCGGAACAATTCCGGTTGGTAATCTTAATCATCTTTCCTCTGTGAATTTAACTTATAACTGGACTCCTGATACTGCCGGAACCTTTACCTTCACTGCAGAATTACCTGCCGATAATGATCTAACTAATAACACTGCCACTCTTGCCAATGTAGAAATTTATGCTGCCGGGATTCTTGCTGAAGGTTTTGAAGAAATCGTCTTTCCTCCTGTGCGTTGGGTTGCCTGGCAAGGTGAAGGTCAAAATGCCTGGCTAAGAACCACTGCCAGTAATTATGATGGTGTAGCAGCAACGGGTTTAGTATTAACTTCCACTAATACCAGTTCCTATCTGGCAACGCCTCAACTAATCTTTTCTCCGACAAGTAGTTCGGTAACTTTCTATGCGCGGTCCACTGTTACCAACTTGCAACTGCAAGCATATTACGGAACAAGCATAGACGGAACTGGCTACACGGCTTTGGGAACCCCTATCACTCTTACTACCACTTACACCCAATACACCGTTCCAGGAACTGCTGCTCTCAATGGTAATTATAGAATTGCTTTCCAGGGGCTTCCTAATGGAACTTCCGGAACTATCTATATGGATAAAGTGATTGGGCCCACAATCTTTATCCCAGCTGAAGCTCCAGGTCCTGCAGCGTTAGTAACCCCCTTAGCAAATGCAATTGTTAATCCCGCTTCTCTTGTTCTTTCCTGGACTTCTCCCACTTCCGGAGGTTCTGCAATTGGTTATTATGTAAGGGTTCTCTGTGATTCTTTGAATTACCTGATAGAAGATGATAATGAGGCAACGGACAATGCCTTCTGGTCTATAACCGAAGAGCTTAACTTCGATGTTTATGCTGAGGGCTATTTACTAAATTATAATACGAGTTACTGGTGGCAGATTATTCCTTACAACGATGGCGGGAGAACTCGTCTTTCCGACTGTTTACCCAGAAAGTTAACTACTATTAAGCAAATTTCTGCTCCTGCAACTTTGGCACTTGGTAATCTTTTTGCCGGTAGAACAAAAACGGGAGAGATAACTGTTCAAAATGTTAGCCCTACACAATCTTTAACTTTTAGTGCCACAGGTGAGCATTTTACTTTTGGCGGAACTCAACCTTATATCATTCCTGCCAATAGTTCAATGCAATTAGCTTACACCTTCTCTATTCCAGTGGTTTTAGGTGCTTACAGTGGAGTTATCACTTTAAATCAACCTACTCCTGCTCCCGGTTCTGTTCTTACTATCCAGGTTTCCGGAACGGTAATTGAAGACCCAACTATTTCTACTCTACCGTTCTTTGAGGGCTTTGAAGTCGGTAATACTGATGCTTCTTCTAATATTAAAAATTGGACACAGGTTACAGGTCCTCAATATACTTCATATTACTGGACAGCAAATTCTTCGCAGACAACCTATAATAGAACTCCCAGAACCGGTTCTTTCAATGTAACATTACATTACAGCGGACAGGCCTGGTTATTCCGTCCGATAGAATTAACAGCAGCTACAACTTATGAAATTGAGCTGTGGGCTCGTCAGGATGGGAACATAGCTGCTAATGCAAAAATGATGGTCAGTTATGGTGATGCTCCTTCAATTGCGGGAATGACTAATCCCATAATCCCTCAAACCGGTATTATCAATGGTGATTACCAACGCTTATCGGGAACCTTTACTCCTACAAGCACCGGAACTTATTACATTGGTATTAACGGTTGGATTAATGGAACTCCATGGTATATCAGTTTGGATGATATCAAGATCCGTGTTTTCCCTACAGAACCCGAATTCTCAATTTATCCCAGCGAAAGTTCTGTTACTTATCCCCAAACGGTTATCAATCAAACCAGCACTAAACAATTCACAATTACCAATACTGGTGGGGGAACTTTAACTCTCAACAGCATTATCGTTAATGGCAACTATTATTCTCTATCTCAGGATGCCGATGACTATACTCTTGATAGTTATCAATCCACTACCTTCAAGGTGGCTTATACTCCTACAGTGGTTACTACCGGTTCGGAAGTTCACACGGGTACAATTACAATAACTTATGGTGAGCCAGCTTCAAAAAACAGAACTGAAAGAACTTCATACCTTATTAATCTTAGTGGAACCTGTGTTGACCCGCGTATTTATCCACCCTACACTCAGAATTTTGATGGAGTAACTACACCCAATCTACCTTTGGGCTGGACAGGATATGTAAATTCAACCTCTACTTCTGCTTATGTACAAACAACCACTTCTTACCCAGTAAGTTCACCTAATTCCGTATATTTAACCAACAGTTCAGATGCTGCTGCCGACTTACGACTGATCAGTCCCCAAGTTATGATCCCTATGAATCAGGTGAGATTAAGTTTTTCCGCGCGGGGTTCATCTGCTGGCTATGTATTATTGGTAGGAACATCATCAACTGCTGACGGAACCGGTGTCTTTACCCAGTTTGCTTCCATAACTCTTACGGCAACGCATACGGTCTATACTTACAAACTAAATAATTACTCTGGAACCGATCAATATATCTGTTTCAAGCATGGATTAGGTGGTACATACCGATCGTTATATATTGATAATATGCAGGTAGAACAATTATTTGATAACGATTTGGCTGTAACCAAACTAACGGGTTCTTCTTCAATATTAGTTGGTAATCAAGGTACTTATTCTGTCACTGTTCAAAATAAGGGTCTTACTACGCAGAATAACTTTGAAGTTCAATTGCGCGCTACAGATACTGTTCTTGCTACATATACTGTAACCGGTGCCAATCTTGCTTCCGATTCCACTGCTGTTTATCAGCTGAACTGGAATCCTTCTTCAGTTGGAACATACAGTATTTATGCTAAAGTAATTCTTACCGGGGATGCACAACCTCTAAATGACACATCAGCTAATATTACAGTAGTTGTTTTACCCCAAGATACATATTTCCCAGTTGCCGGCGATCCTCAAACAACTACTACAGCAGGTTATTACCCTGTATATTATTATTACAAAAACAGCATCTCGGAAACAATTTACTCGGCTCAGGAAATGCAAATGACAGCTGGAACTATTGTTGGAATTTATTATTATTCTACCTCTACTGTTGTGCAACAAGATAAACCGATTAAAATCTGGATGAAAAACACAACCGAATCCTCTGTCCAAAATGCCTTCCTTGATTTTACCGGTTATGTTCAAGTTGCCGATGCCGTGATAACTGTTCCCATCGGACGCGCGGAAATATTTATTCCTTTCAATACACCGTTTGTTTACACAGGTAACAATCTGGCTGTGAGAGCCAACCGTCCAATGGATACATCTTATCTGTCCGGAACCAGTTTCTACACTCATAATCTGGGAGGTACGAATTATCGGACAAGGTATATGTATAGCGACTCGGTTGTTATCAACCCTCAAGATCCTGCCGCTTCAGGACTTACTGCTTATACAGCAACTGCATTCCCTCTTACTATGTTTGCTGTTACTTCTGCCACACCTGTTGTAGTAGGTGTGCCTATTGTTTCCATAACTTCTACCGTTTCAGGAGTTCAGCTAAGCTGGGAGCAGGTAACAAACGCTCAAGCGTATAGAATCTATATGTCCGATGATCCTTATAACTTCCCTGAACAAACCCCTGTTGTTGTCAGAGAACCAAATCGTAGCTATACTTTCGCTACAACAGGAGTAAATAAGAAATTCTTCAAGGTAGTAGCGGTTTCTTCTTACCGTAATTCTACTCTGAAACCTGATATTGTAAATATGCTAAATCCCAACCCGGTAAATACTGATCTTCCTGAAAGAACAAAATAATAAACCTTCTGCAAAAAGCTTATAACTAAATATAAGCTTTCTGCATACAAATTATCAGCCCCCGTTCTCTATCGGGGGCTTTTTAATTTTGACTTACAATTTTGCCACTGCTATCACGGAAACCACAACCCAATGCTTGTTTTGACTTACAATTTTCCACTACCATCACTGTTGCCACAATTCTCAATTTATACACACTTGCAACCATATTATTACTGGTTTCTTCATTTCAAAATTGTGAGTTAAAACAAGAACCTGCACACTGTCAACCGAGCTACAACAAACTCACGAATTCCACGGTCACGGAAAAAATATATATTCAGCCGCTCCAGAAATGTGGGGTAAAAATTATTCATCATTTGTGGCTTCGGGGGATACTTTTGTTTTAACTCTAAACCGAGCTTCAGCTTTGAAAGTAGAAGACAGTGAATAACATTTCTTGTTACCTCATAATCTCGTTGCAAACACAGAAGTGTCGGTTTAGAGTCAAAACCTCACCACCGATGCTTGTTTTGACTTACAATTTTGCTACTACTATCACGGAAACCACAACCCACAAACTGTAAACACTATCAACCGAACTACATTTGGTCTCTTCATTTCAAAATTGTGAGTTAAAACAAGAACCCTGCACGCTATCAACCGAGCTACAACAAACTCACGAATTCCACGGTCACGGAAAAAATATATATTCAGCCGCTCCAGAAATGTGGGGTAAAAATTATTCATCATTTGTGGCTTCAGGGGGTACTTTTGTTTTAACTCTAAACCGAGCTTCAGCTTTGAAAGTAGAAAACAGTGAACAACATTTCTTGTTACCTCAAAATTTCGTTTCAACCACAAAAGAATCGGTTTAGAGTCAAAACTTCACCCCCGATGCTTGTTTTGACTCACAATTTTGCCACTACCATCACTGAAACCACAACCCTCAATTTGAACACACTTGCAACTATCTTTCAACTGGTCTCTTCATTTCAAAATTGTGAGTTAAAACAAGAAACAAGCACACTGTCAACCGAGCTACAACAAACTCACGAATTCCAAGGTCACGGAAAAAATATATATTCAGCCGCTCCAGAAATGTGGGGTAGGAATTGTTCGGAAATAGTGACTTCGGGGGTACTTTTGTTTTAACTCTAAACCGAGCTTCAGCTTTGAAAGTAGAAGACAGTGAACAACATTTCTTGTTACCTCATAATCTCTTTGCAACCACAAAAGTGTCGGTTTAGAGTCAAAACCTCACTGCAAAACTCCCCGAAATTTTATTTTTTGCTTGACATAAATTCAGGAATTATTAAAATAGATATATAGGATAATGAAATCACATTGAAGTTGAAGTAATATTCTTAAAACTGGTAAGTTAAGAAGAATGGCTTAATAAAAACAGCCAGTTTACTATCAACTTGCCAGACGGAAAATTTGGATTATATTGTAATAAGACGAAGAAAAAAACGGTTGAATGCGAAATTTCTTTGTTGTATTTAGCCGGTATAGAGATAAGTTCTCGCTACCTGAAGGAGAGTAAAAAGATAAAAACTGCTTAGGTAGTGACGAACTATCAGCCAAGGAACGATAGGATGTCGTTCTTCTGTAGCAAAGGAGTTTAGATGAATTTGTGGATGTGCCTAAAGCAGAAGAACCCTGAAACGGAAAAAAGCCGAAAAGGGAAGAACTATGCACTTTGGTGTCTATCCGATTCTTTATTTATTTTCTTTAACCCTTCAAAATCAGTCCTCCAGAAAAGTAGATTAAATTCCTACGCCACTTCAGGAACTATCAATCAGGATAAGTGCCCTGCAAGGCAAAAAATCAATAGCAATTTTTCTCAAAAGCCATACAAGCATAATGGGAATTTAATCATTTTTTCAGGAATACGCAATGCGCTTAAAACAGGAAAACGCAATCTTACGAACTTATTGCACTCTTTTTGTAACCATCATCGCACATTATTACTAAAACACAGTGCAAAAGAAACGAATAGCGTTTTTCCCTATAAGCTTAAACCGTCAAAAACAAACCTGGCATTCCTTTGCCTAACATTGATTAAACCCCAAACCTTAAGCTGTAAAGCAATGGTAATGCCTATCGTTTAACAATAAACTAACTCTTCTAAAAAACATCTAAAACAAGGAGTTTTTGTTATGAAGAAATTTATACTGATAACCTTAGCACTGGTTATATCTGTTATGGCTTTTGCCCAGATAGATATAACTATTGGAACAGGAACAACCACGGGTCGTTATCCTTTTAATGACTATTATGTGTATTCCCGTTCTCAGTGCATTTATTTAGAAAATGAAATAGGATATCCCGGTACTATTCATAAATTAAGATGGTATCGTGACGATACCGGTGCAGATCCCAATGCTATCGGGACTACCCAGATTTGGTTAAAAACAGTTACCAATGCAGTGCTTACAGATGCAAACTGGGAAGACCCCGGTACGCTTGTATATGAGATTGCCAACATTGATCTCGGTACCGGTGGCGGATGGTATGAAGTTGATATTACCGATTTTAATTATACCGGTGGCAATTTACTTGTATCTGTCTATACTCAAAATGCACCTTATACTGCACCTCATTCCTACTGGCGTTATACGGCTACAACTGGATTTAATCGTTGCCGTTTGGGAAATAGCGATACTGTAAATCCACCTACCCTAACTTTATCCACTTCCAGACCTAACATCCAAATCAATATGACTACCTCTAATCCTACTTCAGCACCTAATCCTGCTGTTTTAGTTAGTCCTGCTAATGGAGGTTGGGCTTTGATTGGAGATATTCTTTCCTGGAATAGCGGGGGGGGATTCCCTTCCTCTTATAATGTTTATTTCGGAGCTATCAATCCCCCACCCTTTATTCAAAATCAAACAGCTCTCACTTATACTCCTACTTTGGCTGCGGGGACAACCTACTACTGGAAAGTTGTACCTATAAATTCAGTAGGTGAAGCTATAGATTGTCCTATCTGGAGTTTCAAAACCCCAACTACTACTCAGTTGGCAGAGAGCTTTGAAAATACAACTTTTCCGCCTGCGGGTTGGGCAAATCCAGGAACTTGGAGTCGTTCTACAACCTATGCTAAACACGGAACTGCCTCTGCTAATAAGTATGGTTCAACTTCCAGTCAATATATTCTTTCCACCCCCAAGGTAACCATAACCAGTACCAGTACTTTGAATTTATGGACCCAGTGTTCTTCCATTACGGGAACCTTGCAGGTTGTCTATTCTCCGGATAGAACTACCTGGACTCAGATTGGTAGCAATATTACTCACGCTGCAACTTACACCTGGTATAATACAGTTGTGGATTTAAGCTCTCTTGCCGGTAATAATTATTATCTCGGTATCAGAACCGGTTTACAAGCTGTATATTTCTATATTGATCTGGTAATAGGTCCGGAAATTACTCCTGAAGTGCCCGGTGCTCCTTCTTTAAATATCCCGGCAGACCTGGCAACCAATGTAAATGAATATACTACATTTACTTGGACGGCTCCTACTACAGGTGGTGTGCCTACCGGTTACAAACTCTACTGTGATACAAATAGTACTCCTACAACCCTAATAGCAGACCTGAATGCTCTGACCTATACTTTAACTACTCCACTGGCTCATAACACTACTTATTACTGGACTGTTTTAGCGTATAACGGAGCAGGAAATGGACCCACAGCTACAGTGAGAAGCTTTACAACCAGAGCGGATCCCACTATTTATACCTTCCCCTGGGTTGAAGATTTCGGAACAACTACAAACTTCCCACCTCTTAATTGGTCTCGTTTAACTGGTCTTTATCCCTCTGAAACACCTACTTCTACAACCAGCGGATGGACTTATGATGATTTTGCCAATGTTGTAACCAGCCCTCAAAATATGTCAGCTCGGCTTAATATTTGGTCAACCACTACAAAATATTGGTTGGTTACTCCTCCCATTGCTATTCCCGGTGCAGGATACGAACTGAAATTTGATCTTGCTTTGACTACTTATAGTGGAATAGCTACTCCTCCAACTCCAGGTAATCAACCGGATGACAGATTTTTAGTATTGATCTGTGATAACCCGATTATGACCAATCCGACTGTTTTAAGAGAATGGAATAATTCCGGTTCTGCTTATGTTTATGATAATATATCACCCAGTGGTGAGAATCATATTATAAGCTTAAATGCCTATTCAGGAACCAAATATATTGCTTTCTACGGCGAATCTACTGTCTCCAATGGCGATAACAATATATATGTAGATAATGTAACAGTACGAGAAACACCTGCTGCACCAATCTTTAGTTACAACCCTACCAGTATAGCATTTGGCACAACCTTTGCCAATACTCCCACTGCTTACCAAAATGTAACTGTTACCAATACCGGTTCTGGAATAATTAATCTTGCTGTAGCGGATGTAAATATCATTGGTACTGATGCAGCTATGTTTAATGTAAATACTGCCAATCTGCCTGCAGCACTTAGTACAGGTCAATCCGTAACTATTCCTGTTCGCTATAATCCTACCGCAATTGGCAACCATACAGCTACCTTGCGTATGGTTTATAATGCTACAAACTATGATGTTGCCTTATCCGGTAACGCATTAGGTGAGAATGCCCTTTATGAGAGTTTTGAGGGAGCCACTTTCCCGCCTGCAGGTTGGGCAACTGCCACCACTCCTTGGCAAATTTATACTGATTATGCCCATACCGGAACGAAATCTGTAAAATCCGGTTATACTTCAGGAACCTGGTGGTTGATGACACCTACTCTTGCTATAGATAATGGTGCCAATACCCTCACTTTCTGGTATCGGGATTACAGTGAATCTGAATACTGGGATTATACTGATGAATATACCTATGTAATGCTTTCCACAACCGGTAACGCTCCTGAGAACTTTACTACCACATTGTGGACAGGTGATTATCAAACCTTCACAACTACATGGCAAATGGCTTCAATTGACTTAAGTGCCTATAACGGACAGAATGTAGTTATTGCTTTCAAGAGTGTTCATACCGGTGGTAACTATAGAATAATTGATGATGTTGCCGGTCCCAATCTCTATATTCCTTCAGGTCCGCCTGATCCGGTAACTTTAACTTATCCTGTCAATGGAGCTACTGGTCTTCCCACAACCGGCTTTAATTTGACCTGGACACCTGCTACAACCGGTGGGGTACCCAATTACTATGCTGTCTATATGACTCAAGAGGAAACTCTGATTTATGATGATTACAGATGGGAAACTACAAATACCCATTTCAATCCTGTAACCGAGGGTGGAATTACCTTCAATTATCTGGATCGCTGGTATTGGACTGTAGAAGCGATTAATGATGACGGCAGCGCTGTTGTAGAACCGGCTTACTCCTTTGAAATCCAATCTGATCCTCGTGTAAATATTCCCTACACTCAGGATTTTGGTACAAATGGCACTTGGCCCCTTAACTGGACTCAGACCTATTCGGGAGGAGTTACCAGTAACCGTTGGACTCTTAGTAATACCAATAATGCCGGTGGAACTGCTTATGAAATGATGGCAAGCTGGGCATCCGGAATAGGTATTTCCCGCCTAATCTCTCCTCCTATTAATACTGATGGAATTGCCAATGTCGCTGTTAACTTTAATACCTATTACAATGATTACGGAACCGGTATAACAGCTAAATTGCAATATAGCTTTGACCTCAATACCTGGTACAATACACCTTGGTCAATTATTAGTGGAAGTGGAGATGTAACAGGCAATCAAACTGCTTTAATAACCGGTTTGGTAAATCATCCCACTACTTATATTGCTTGGACTTTAGATGGTGATCATTTTCAATTTGATTACTGGTATATTGATGATGTAGCCATATCTTTGCCTCCCAATCATGATGTAACTGTGGTAAGTTATGATGTAGAAAATCAGGTTGTTCCGGAAAATACGGTGGTTACACCTAAGGCAACTGTTGGTAACAATGGTCTCAATACCGAAACCTTTACAGTTACCTGCACCATCGGAACTTATACCAGTACCCAAACCGTTACCGGATTAGCAATGGGAGCTACTCAACAAGTTACTTTCACTCCTTTTACTCCCACTCTTTGGACTGCAGAATTAGTGGTGATTACTACAAACCTGGTTGGGGATGAAGTTCCAGATAACAATACCTTATATGATGCTCTCATCTGTTTACCTTTGAATGTAACCGGTTTAGCCAATAATGCTCAGACCGATCAATTTGTCCAGTTCAATCTGGCAAATCCGGGTGTCCTAAATGTGCTTCCCAATGGTTATACCGGAAGTTATTTCATTGCCGGAGCTGACTGGAAAAATGGCCAATGGATGGGTGTGGAATATGACAACGGCACTTTAGCTACGGATAACTATGTAAATATAAACCCCATAACAGGTATCTATACCGATGAGGGTGATCTGGGTGCAGCCATTATGGGTAATGCCTGGGATGATACTCACGACATTATGTATGGTGTTAGCAGTACCGGTTATCTGTATGTTATGAACCCCGCAACTGGGGCTATAGGTGTTGGCGATTCTTTGTGGTATAACCTGGAAGGAACCAATTATAGCATTACTAATCTGGGCGGTTTGATGATTGATATTGCTTATGACAATGCCAACGATATTCTCTATGGTATTGATCTGGGTAACGATTGCCTGTGGACCATCAATCCCGCTACTTATGAACTTACTTTGGTAGGTTTTCTGGGTATAGACATCAACTATGCTCAAGATGCTGCCTTTGACCAGGAAAACGGTTTACTCTACCTTGCCGGTTATGCAGGTGGAGGCGCCTTATACTGGATTGATACTATGTATGGCGGTGCTTATAAAGTAGGTAACTTCACTGCCAACAATTATGAACTTACCGCTTTTGCCATCCCCTACGGAACTTTATCTTCAGCACCTGTTGTCACTATTTCCGGAACAGGACAGCTTAGCTGGACACCTGTAACCGGAGCAGTTGCCTATAATGTTTACAGTGCTGATGATCCTTATGGAACCTACACTCTGGAAGCAACCGTCCGCGGAACTACCTACACCGGACCTGCCGCTGCTAAGAAGTTCTATAAAGTTACAGCCGTAGGCGGAAGACAACAAACTAACCATCAGGAAATCAGATACCGTGAACCCATTAAAAATAATGGCAAACTAAACCGAAATAATAGATACGAATTCGGTCCAGTTAACGGATTCTCTTCCCGTTCCAAGTAATTAACCAAGGGAATCTTCGCATTCCCTGAACATCATAACCCCCCCGCTTGTTACAGCAGGGGGGTTTTCTTTTTTTTAACTCTAAACCGAGCTTCAGATTTGAAAGTTGAAGGCAACGAATAACATTTCCTGTTACCTCAAAATATCGTTACAAACACAGCAAGAATCGGTTTAGAGTCAAAACTTCACCCCCGATGCTTGTTTTGACTCACAATTTTCACTTGCCCTCCAGGTATCCACATCCCACAAACATCTTCATTTGCAACCGAGTTATAACTTGTTTCCGAATTAAAAAATTGTGAGTTAAAACAAGAACCCTGCACACTGTCAACCGAGCTACGACAAACTTACGAATACCACGGTCACGGAAAAAATATATATTCAGCCGCTCCAGAAATGTGGGGTAGGAATTATTCAGAATTTGTGGCTTCGGGGGGTACTTTTGTTTTAACTCTAAACCGAGCTTCAGATTTGAAAGTTGAAGGCAACGAACAAAATTTCCTGTTGCCTCAATATATAGTTGAAACCACAAAAGAGTCGGTTTAGAGTCAAAACCTCACCGCGGCAAAACCTCATCCGGGAGAGCAAATGCAAAAAGTATTATTTGTTTTCTTCCCGAAAATATTTATCATATCTAATAAAAAACAGGAGATTTCCGAATGCGCACAAAAATGATTCATCGTTCCCTCAACACTTATTTCCATATCGTAAATCATTCTATTGATGGCAGAAAACTTTATTATGATCCTGGTGATTATAAAACTTATCTTTACTTATTTAAAAAGGAATTGGATTATAAAGTAACTGTAATTGCCTATTGCCTTATGCCCAATCATTTTCATTTTCTTTTGCGTCAAAATGCACCTGAAGCAATTAGTTCATTACTGGAAAGAACTCACAAAAGATATGCACGCTATTACAATAAAAAATATAACTTCAAAGGAAGGATATTTCGCAGTCCCTTACATCATATTGAAACACCAACGGAAAATTATCTCTTCAATGCTTGTGCCTATATTCATGCCAATCCTGTTCAGGCAGGTTTAGTAGGTTTTCCCGAAGAATGGGAATATTCCAATTTCAGGGAATATATCAGGATGCGCAAAGGGAAATTATATTCAGAACAATTCTTGATGGATTATATCGTCAATCCGGAAAAATACAGATTGAAAGTTATTGATATAGCAAGGAAAAAGTCAATGCAAAGAGCATTTGAGAAGGATAGCATTTTGTTTTGACTTACAATTTCCTGCTTGTTTTGACTTACAATTTTGCCGGTGCAGATGTTTTGACTTACAATTTTGCCACTGCCCTCACGGAAACCACAACCCTCAATTTGTAAACAATGTCAACCGAACTACATTTGGTCTCTTCATTTCAAAATTGTGAGTTAAAACAAGAACCCTGCACACTGTCAACCGAGCTTCAGCTTTCTTTCAAATTCCACCATCGTGAAAGAAAGCATTTTTTCGCTCCAGAAATGTGGGGTAAGAATTGTTCAGAATTTGTGACTTCGGGGGGTACTTTTGTTTTAACTCTAAACCGAGCTTCAGCTTTGAAAGTTGAAGGCAACGAATAACATTTCTTGTTACCTCAAAATATAGTTGCAATCAAAGAAGAATCGGTTTAGAGTCAAAACATCATCGCGTCAAAATATAGTTGCAATCACAGAAGAATCGGTTTAGAGTCAAAACCTCACCCCGATGCTTGTTTTGACTCACAATTTTCACTTACCCTCCAGGTATCCACATCCCACAAACATCTTCATTTGCAACCGAGTTATAACTTGTTTCTGAATTAAAAAATTGTGAGTTAAAACAAGAACCCTGCACACTGTCAACCGAGCTACAACAAACTCACGAATTCCACGGTTACGGAAAAAATATATATTCAACCGCTCCAGAAATGTGGGGTAGGAATTATTCAGAATTTGTAACTTCGGGGGGTACTTTTGTTTTAACTCTAAACCGAGCTTCAGCTTTGAAAGTAGAAGGCAACGAACAAAATTTCCTGCTGAGTTAAAATATAGTTGCAATCACAGAAGAATCGGTTTAGAGTCAAAACCTCATCGCGCAAAGCATATTGTCTTATCATTACGGACTTAATACTCACTTCATCCGTAATGGGTAAGCAATGGGTAAGCAATGCTATTAAGGAAGAAGTAAAAATTGTGAAAAAATATCAAGGAAAAAGACAGAAAAAAGATGATTTTTTGCTTGACATTTTCCCTTTATGCTTTATTATGTAATTGTAGTGTAAGGTAGCCAGATGTATATAGAGTGATAACAAACATGTGCGAGAAAGGAAGGATTATCTCTCCCAGATTACACAGTTTTCATCTTGATTTCTTAGATGGAAATAGATACGGGAAGAACAGGATTACACAGATTTCATCTTGATTCCATAGATGGAAATAGATAAGGGAAGAATTGGATTACACAAATTTAGAGGGATTTTTTTTAAGAGATAATGGCAAAGAAAAAAATCCTGCTGATCCAGTTGATCCAGTTATCTGCGTTCTATTTTTTGGTGAATCCTGGGATCGTTATTAGTCCTCACTGCCAAACAAATTCGTAAAAAGGAAAAAATTTGAAAAAAAGATGATTTTTTACTTGACAGGATTTTATCCTTATACATAGTGGTTTCTGTAGCGTGAAATGCTATAAATGTATATAGAGTGTAATGTGCGATGAAAGTTATTTTTTAACCTTTTCAAAAGCAGGCGCATAAACATTCTGCAAGATAAGCAGAAGAAAAAATGCGTAATGTTTTTTTTAACTTTTCAAAAGCAAATGCCGGGGAAAAATAAAACAATAACCACCGGATAAAGAAACAATGTCGTGCTGTGGTTTCGTTAAATAAAACGAAATCAAAGACGCAAAAACTTAATTTTTATAACTAAATATCATTTCCTTATAGGAGGAATGTTATGAAAAAAATTTTATTACCGCTGCTGCTGATTCTTGCCGTTGGTATGCTCGCAGCGGTCGAATCAGAACCTTCCGAAGTCGTCGGATACTTTAAGAAAACCATAAATGCAGGATCATATGAGGCATTTTCATTGCCCTTTGCCTATGATAATATGAATGTCTCGAGTGTTATAGGTAATCAATTCTCTGAAAATGACTATATTCTGGATATGAATACTGGATTATCAACTACATATTATGGTTCAGAATGGGGTTGGTTTGGTGATTTTGATCTGATGGAATATGGGCACGCTTATTGGATATATAGAGATATAGTTAATCCTACTACTGTTTACTATTTATTGGGAAAGGTTGATCCACAAATATCTAATATTATTATCAATGGACAGGACATGGGTGGTTGGACTCCATTTGCAATAAATGAAGCTGCAGAAGTCGCAATTGGAAATTTATATTTACCAAATATTCAATATGAAGACTTCATTATTGATATTCAAACTGGTTTTATATCAACTTATTATGGGCCAGAATGGGGATGGTTTAGTGGAGATGGTTTTGATTATATATTACCTACCCATACATATTGGTTATATACTACTTCGCCAACATCGTCAGCATGGACTTATACTCCGATACGTGAAACCAAAAATGCTAATAATGAATTGCAAAATACTAAAAGGAGTAAAAAATGAAATCATTAAAATTATTAACTATCATTGTACTAATGCTATTATGCATATCTTTTTTGTTAGCGCAAACGCCACCCATTAATGTAGGTTTTAGAGACACAGGAACAACTACTAAAAATAAAGTTTTGTCTGAAGAACCTAATTATGTCAATACAATGCAATGGAAGTATCAATTTTATAAAACTACTGATAATATAATTGATCCATTAGATCCTTTAACAAATTTACCTACGGGTGACGACGAGTTAGCAACAAATATAAATAACCAAATGAACCTTTCTTTTGCTCCAACTGGTGCATGGACTTCTGCTACAATTCAATGTCAAGATCCAGGAGCAGGTCCTTATAATGTTCATAAAGGTGACAAAATATACTTACGTATTTTTAATAGTAACAATATGCTAACTGCAACCAAATATCTTGTTTTTAATGGTGTAAAAGAGGTTCCTTATACAGTTAGTGTTTTTCAATTATATGATGCTACTGGTGCTATAGTTGATACTGATATAAATGGTTGGTCAGATTGGATTACTATTGCCCCGGTAACTGATACTTGGACATATAATTTAGCTATATCAGCATCCGATAATGGAGCTTATGAGTTTACTGATCCCCTGGGTGGAGTTCATACGACTCCTGCCATTTTAACTGATGGACCTGGTGATGAAGAAAACGGACTTTTGGGAACATATACTGTAACCAGTGAACCTCCAGCAGGTTTTACCTGGCAATCTACAACAATTGAAGTAGTTGCAGGTGATTTTACTGCTGCAAAGACAGATTATGTGTATAATGCTGCAAAGCAATTTGTGCTGGTTCCAATACCGGATACTTATACTTACAATCTGCATATTCAAGGACCTGAGGGCTATGCTGTAACAGGACCTACTGCAGAATTATCCGGAACAATACCTTATACAAAAACATCTACTGTGGTTACCGATTTGGTCGGTAATTATACAGTTGCAGCTCCACCTGCAGGTTATCAATGGGTAATGAATCCTATTACCGTTACAGCTGATATGTTCCAGTTAACAACTAAAAAGACCGGTGGAATGAATAAAGTCGTTTTGGGAAGTAGAACTAATGGAGCCAAGGCGAATTATGTATACGAAGCAACCATCACATTTGTCCTGGAACCAATACCAGTTCAATATTACAATGTGTTAATCACTTCAGAACCAGCAGGTGCAGCAATATTAGTTGATAATGTAGATACCGGTTTTGTAACCCCCTATACCTTTACTATGGAAGAGGGAGCAAGTGCAACTTACACTGTTGTAATGGATCATTATACATGGAACCCAACAGAATTTGTAGTAACTAATATTTCAGAAAATATGAGTTGCAATTTTGTGGGAACACCTTATTATGATATTCCTGATGGAGTTCCTACTACCCCTCCAGGTGCTACCGTAACTGTTACAATTACAATTACCGGTGGAAGTGCCAATTATGGCAGTGGAGTTCTTCCTCCTTGGGTAAATCCATCATTTACACCCATTGAACAGTACTTCCTGAGTTTGATCGGTACCGGACCTTGGACAATCACCTTCAATACTACAGCTCCTTGGGCTGCCTATTTCTTAGGTGGAATTTGGCATGCAGTGCAAAATACAACAGGTTTAACCATAACCTTTACAATAGATGGAGCCAAAGATGTTCCAAATTTACCTGTAGTTTTAGGTAATGAGGATCCTACTTTGCCGGTGGAATTGAGTTATTTTGCGGCAACGCTCACAGCACAGAATTTTGTGAATATTGCCTGGACAACTCAATCCGAGACCAATATGAATGGCTTCAATATTTATAGGAATGATGGTTCCGATAATCTTGCCAGTGCAATTCAAATTGCCTATATTCCTGCCACCAATACCAGCACCACACAGAACTATGAGCATCTTGATAATAAAGATTTAGAGAATGGTCATACTTATTACTACTGGCTGGAATGTGTGGAAATAAGTGGCCACAGCACCTTTAACGGACCTCGTTCTGCTTATATAGATGGACCTACTACTCCAGATCTTCCATATTGCACCACAATGCATAATGCCTATCCGAATCCTTTCAGAGCCGGCAGCGGAACAACTATTGCCGTAGAAGTGAAAAAAGGTGACAGCGGAACTGTTACCATTTATAACATTCTTGGTCAAGTTGTGAAGACCTTCTCTCTAACTGAAGGAACAAATAATTTGAATTGGAATGGCCGTGACAGCAAAGGCAACCTTTGCGGAAACGGAATCTATTTCTACAAATTGAGTACGAATTCACTGAACCAGACAAAGAAGATGGTGATAGTGAAGTAACGCATTTGAGCGTTTACACATTCGTAAAATAATATGTTCGCCCCGGAGAAAGAAACTTCGGGGCGAATTTTTGTTTTAACTCTAAACCGAGCTATAGCTAACCCGATGCTTGTTTTGACTTACAATTTTGCCACAGCTCTCACAGAAACCACAACCCTCAATTTGTGCACACTTACAACTAAATTATTACTGGTCTCTTCATTTCAAAATTGTGAGTTAAAACAAGAACCCTCCACACTTACAACCGAGCTACAACAAACTTACGAATTCCACGGTCACGGAAAAAATATATCTTCAGCCGCTCCAGAAATGGGTACTTTTGTTTTAACTCTAAACCGAGCTTCAGCTTTGAAAGTAGAAGGCAACGAATAACATTTCCTGTTACCTCTAAATATTGTTGCAATCACAAAAGGGTCGGTTTAGAGTCAAAACCTCACCGCGATTAAATCGTGAATTTTCCGAGGGGCTTACGCCACCATCGCTATCATTGTGTCGCCCTAAGGGCTTTAAGGTATCTGAACTTTCATAACCTTCTCAACCTTCTAAACCTTCTAAACTTTCTCAACCTTCTAAACCCTCTCAACCTTATTTTCTTCATTCGTTCTTGACAAAATCTCTTTCTTTTTTTGCTTGGTCTGAAAATAGTGGAGCGGTGCGATGGAAAACCGGATTTATGAATACTTAAGTGTATTCATAATGGCGTGGCTATTTGTGTATGGTTTAACGCCTTTTATCATTCGTTTGGCAAGTGCTTTGAACTTCGTAGACAAGCCCGAAGCGCGTAAAATACACTTGAAAAACATCCCTCTTTTAGGAGGTTTGAGTGTAGCCACCGGTTTTGTATTGCTGTGTGTATATGATGTTTTGATTTCTCCGGGGCGTTATTTGGATAAGCCGATGCTGGGTTATTTAGCCGGTTCTATAATAATTGTTTTAATAGGGATAATAGATGATCACAAGGGAATGAAACCAGCGGTAAAATTGGCAGGTCAGATAGCGGTAAGTTTACTTTTTATCGGTACGAATTTTACTGTTGGCGAATTGGGATTGATGTTTGGCAGCATATATCTTTCCTTGCCGATTATGTTACTTTGGATGGTAGGGCTGATGAATGCGCTGAATTTTTTGGATAATATGGATGGTATTATAAGTGGAATGGCAGGCATTTTAGGGCTGGGATTTTTTGCTTTTGCTTTGGTCAATACGACGCAGGCAAATCAGGAAGCAATGGCTTTGATGGCATTGATTGCTCTTAGTTTTGCCGGTTCTACTTTTGGTTTTCTGCCCTATAATTTTAATCCAGCGCGCATATTTTTAGGTGATGCGGGCAGTATGTTTATCGGTTATTTTTTATCCTCAATGGGAATTTTGATGGCTCGTTATGCTGCCAATCGTTATAATGATATGTTTTTCTATTTATTACCGGTGCTTTTGCTTTCTTATGCTATTTTTGATATTTCTTTGGTAAGTTTCACCCGCAGAAGGGATGGAAGGCAAATTACCCAAGGAGGAAGAGATCATAGTACGCACAGGATGAATACTATTTTGGGCTCAGTTAAAATTACTGCCATTATTATTTATACCATCAATGTGCTGATAGCGTTAACTTCAATAATGATTTTCTACATTGGCAATCGGCATTTACTGATTATAACGACCGTTATTTTTGCACTTTTCTTTTTATTTATTGGACGCAAGCTGGATAAGGTGCCCATTGTGGTTCCGGCAAACCAGCAAAAACACAAAAAGGAGTAAATATGGAACTGACTATTTTAGGTTCGGGACCAGGTTTGCCACAACTTGATAAACATCTTTCCAGTATTCTTATTCGGAAAGAGAATAATTTAATTCTGGCTGATTGTGGAGATAGCTGTGCTCATCGTTTACTGGAGCATAAAGTTGCTGCCGAAGAGCTGGATGCCATTTTTATTACACATTACCATCCCGATCACCTTGATGGTCTGTTTATGGTTTTGCAAATGTTATACCTACAAAATAGAAAGCGCGATCTTTTGCTGTTTTTACCGGAGCGTCCTGCTTCCTTTCTGGAAATCTTACAATTGATGTATACCTACCCTCAAAAATTTTGTTTTAATTTGTTAATTCGGGATATAGAACAGGCAGAGCTATATTTTGATTGGATTTATGCTGTGCCCAATGATCATTTGTATCGGTATGCATCTATAATCAGTGAATATAAACTGCCCAATCAGATGAAATCCTGGTCACTTTGTTTTACCGGAAAACAGGGAAAATTTGTTTATACCAGTGATATAGAGACCACCGATTGCATTATGGATACATTAAAAGATGCACATACCGTTTTAGTGGATGCGGGTCATCCTGAAGCGGAACAGATAATAAAACTGAAATATACTGCCATAAAGAAAATAATCCTCACCCATGGAATAACCCCGGAATTGGAAGACCGGAAAGATGAACTGAATCCTGAGATATTTGAATTCGCCAGAGAAGATTTTGTTTACCAGATATAGAATTATTCTCCTGCTACTTATAGTAATAATTCTTAGCGGCTGTGAAATAAACCGCTTAAGAAGTGCGGAAGAGTTATACCGGAAAAATCTTTACGCTGCGGCAATTGTGGAATTGGATGATCTGATTGCTAATGCTGAAAATAAAGCTATAGCCACCCGGGCTGAAATAGTGCGTTCCAATTGTTATTATGCCTTAGCAGAAGCAGCTGTAGAGAAAAAGAACTGGCCCCTGGCAATTCGTTTTTTCAAGCTGGCAAATTCGGATTCCGCCAATTTGCGTCTGGCAGAAATTTATCGTGACCTTGCTATGGAAGCGGAAAAAGAAGGTAACCGGATAGTAAGCAAGAGCTATCTGGATGCTATAATTAGAGAGGTTCCGGAAAGTCCTTTAATTCCTGAAGTGCTTTATCGCAGAATTGGATATTTTTTAGATGTGAAGGCAGATAATGAATCGGCTTGGAATGACTATATGCGCCTTTTTGATAACTATCCCAATAGTCCTTATGAAATTCTGGCACGAAATTATGTAATGCGTTTTATGCCGGGAAAATTGAAATATGCTGAGGTCTTAACAGAACAGGGCTACTATGCCGATGCCTTAAAAGAGCTATTTGAAATTTCCAAATATCCGGTTGTAGATATGAACCAGGTGAATAAACTGATTTCGGATGTTTATGAGAAACAGGCAGAAGAACTGCTTAGCGAACAGGATTATATAGAAGCAGACCGTTTGTTTAGAATTGCAATGCAATATTATCCTCAAAAAAAGGAGAGCATTATTCATCGCCTGGAATCCATCACTAATCTCTTTATCCAAAAAGGAAACAGTTTACTGGAAGCAGGTGATTTTCAAGGTGCTTTAGTGCATTATCGTAAGACCTTTGAAATTATTCCCGATTATCCTCCTGCCCTGGAGGCAATAGACCGTTTATTTACAATTCAGGAAAATATCCGCAAAGCCGCTGATCTTTATAAACAGGGTGAACAACTGGAAGCAACAGGTAAACTGAATGAGGCATTGCAGGCATATAATTCTGCCTATGCTTTAGACCCCAAACCGGAATATAAACAAAAGGCAAATTTAGTTCAGAATATGATTGAAGCAAACAAGAATCCTGCTGCTTTTGCCCGTAAAATTATTACTGAATACAAAGGTGGATTATTAACTAACAGGATCCAAAATCAAAAGAAGGAATTGCTGAAACGCTATAAGGAATACGAAATTCAAGATAGCGGATGGAAATTGATGCTTTCTACAGGACAATATAAATATGAGGCACGCTACGATTTGCTTACCACTAATGAGACCTATTTGTATGTGTGGCAAATAAATCTAAGAGATAGAAGTATTATACCTTTAAACAAGCTTTCTGAGGCATTGATGCAATGAAAGCAAGAACTAAAATCTTCCTCTTCCTTTTGCTGTGCATTATTTGCGGAACAACAGCTCTTCCTCTAAAGGCACAGAGCTTTGATATTAAAGCATTTTCCGATACTACAAAATACGGCTGGAAAAATTATCTGGATAGAAATGCCTATCGTCAGGACTTGAAACAAAGGCAGGATTTATTACAGATTTATGAAATGGAAGCTCAACCTTTAAATACCAATATCCTGAAATCCGCTATAATTCCCGGTTGGGGACAATTTTCTACCAAAGAAAGCACAAAAGGCACCGTTATTTTAGGCACAGAAATAGTGCTGGCAGGAACTTCTTTCTATTTTTTAGATAGAGCTTTAAGTAAATATAAACTATATAAACAAGCAACTCAGGTAGATGAAATAGAAAAGTATTATAAGGATGCTCAGGTTCCCTATCAATATTCCTTTATCCTGATGGGTGCTGCAGGAATTATTTGGGCTTATAATATCTTTGATGTAATTCAATCCACGCAGGATTATAATGTCCGTTTGTGGGAGGAAATTGTGGAACGCAGTAAAAGCGGTCCTGTGTATATTACTCCCACAGGAATAGAAGTGAGGTTTTAAATGGTGAAACACTTGGCAAAAATAATAATCCTCATTATGTTGATAATTTTACTTGCCTCCTGCAGTTTGAAACGCAGTAATCCTCTTGATCCTAATGGCAATGGAGATATTATAGTTCCGGAACCGGTTACGGGAATTACTCATACTACTTCATCACAACATCAAAATCCCTGCTGGGTAAATATAAAATGGGTAGCTAATAGTGCATCCAACACAGATGGATATTTTATTTACAGGGGAATGGGTTATTATTCTTCTTTTGCTTTGGTAGATAGTAGTAGAACTAATGAATATGTTCATAGCAGTGCTAATGACCCTACAGTTCAACCTGGAGATTACTGGTACCGTATTTCCGCTTATAAAACATATCCTGAGGGCAAACTGGAAGGACGCAGGTCTGAACCCTATTGGGTTCGTATTCCTTAGCTATGGACCATAACTTTTATGCTTCTCAACTGAACGAAAAGCAGTTGGAAGTTGTTACCGATACAGAAAATCCGGTTTTAGTTTTAGCGGGAGCCGGTTCCGGAAAAACACGCTCGCTAATCTATAGGACTGCTTATCTCATTAAGGAAAAACAGGTGCATCCCTGGAATATTTTGATTGTTACTTTCACTAATAAAGCAGCTCGGGAATTGCAGGAACGCCTGGAAAAATTACTGAATATTCCGGTAAGGTCATTATGGGTAGGCACTTTTCACGCAATTTGCTGTCGCATTTTACGCTTTGAAAGTGCTCATCTGCCTTTTAACACCAATTTTTCCATTTACGATGAAGATACCCAAAAGTCCCTTTTGAAGAAGATTTACAAGGAATATGGCTTTGATAAACAGAGCTTTCCTATTAACAATATATTAACTCGCATCAGTAGATATAAAAACAAACTGATGCTGCCGGAAGATATTAAATTTCAGGGGGAAGATAAAGATAGCGAATTTGCCACTTTCTTGAATATTTACCGGCTTTATCAGCAACAACTTTTGCTCAATCAGGCATTGGATTTTGATGATATTTTGCTGTGGACAGCTAAACTATTGCTGAATAATAACATAGTGCGAGAAAAATACCGCGCTCAATTTCAATATGTGATGATTGATGAATATCAGGATACCAATAAAGCGCAGTTTGAAATAGTGCATCAAATTGCCGGAGGCCATCAAAGGGTTTGCGTTGTAGGAGATGATGATCAGGCAATTTACAGCTTTCGGGGTGCAAGTTTACGCAATATTCTGGAATTTGAAAAGGATTATAATTCGGTGCATAGCATTCGCCTGGAACAAAATTACAGAAGCACAGGCAATATTTTAGCTTTAGCCAATGCCGTTATAGCCAATAACCGCAGAAGACACAGTAAAGAGCTTTGGAGTGAACTTCCTGAGGGTGATAAACCCGTTCTTGCTGTTTATGAAAACGAAATTGAGGAAGCAAATAGAATTACCGATGCCATTCTTAAACTGCAGAAAAAAGGAATTCCTTTACGCGAAATAGCTGTTTTATATAGAACCAATGCGCAGTCCCGGGTTTTTGAAAGTGCTTTAATTCAGGCAGAAATTCCTTACAGCATCGTGGGAGGCGTGCAATTCTATCAGCGCAAAGAAATTAAAGACCTGCTGGCATATTTATATGTTTTAAGTAATCTGAATGATAACGAATCCCTTTTACGCATTATCAATGAACCGGCAAGGGGAATTGGACAAACAAGTATTAACCGTCTGATCAGTTTTGCCAATAAAACGCGGATTTCTCTTTTCCGCGCTATTCAAAATGTGGAGGCAATTGAAGAACTGGGAAATCCCGCTAAAAAGAGAATCAGTGAATTTTGCCTGCTGCTGGAAAGATGGCAGCAAAGCGTTTCCCGCAAACCTGCTTTGGAAATGGTGAAAACAATTGTGGAAGAATTGGGATTGATTAGCCATTATCAGAATAGTAATGATCCTCAGGATATCGCCCGAGCGGAAAACCTGGTGGAATTTGTAACTTCCGTTAGTGAATTCAGTGAGCATTTTTATCAGGAATATGAAAGGGAACCGTTAATTGCTGACTATTTGCCCTATGTAGCTTTGCAAACGGATTTGGATAGAGTGAAAGAAAATATAGATTCCATTCGCTTGATGACTTTGCACAATGCCAAGGGCTTGGAATTTGAAGCAGTGTTTATTGCCGGTTTGGAAGATGAACTTCTCCCCCACAGAATGTGTATGAACAATCAGGATAGCATTGAAGAAGAAAGACGCCTGTTTTATGTAGGCATTACCAGAGCAAAGAACTATCTGCATTTAAGTTATACAAAAAGCCGACGCCTGTATGATACCTTCTATTTTCCTGTTCCAAGCCAATTTTTGGCAGAAGTGGATTCCCGATTATTTTATCATTCGGATGGTGACTTTGGCATTGCTCAACCACCGAAAAGAATAAAGAAAACGAATAAAGTTATCACCGAAAGCCAGAAATATTATAAAATCGGACAAAAGGTCTTTCATCCGGAATATGGATTAGGAGTTATTTTAAGCGTAGATGGTGAAGGAGAGGATGCACGACTCACAATATCTTTTGGAAATAGATTGGCAAAAATAATAGGAAGATATTTAATGAAGAATGAAGAATGAAAGAGAGTTGAGAAGGTTTAGAGGGTTTAGATGGTTGAGCAGGTTGAGAGAGTTGAGAGGGTTGAGAGAGTTGAGAGGGTTGAGAAGGTTGAGAGGGTTAAGAAGGTTGAGAAGGTTGAGAGGGTTGAGAGAGTTGAGAAGGTTGAGAGGGTTGAGAGAGTTGAGAAGGTTTAGATGGTTTAGATTTTTTTTATGCCCATAAAGGCAACACAATGTAATATTATAAATAAAAATCTGCGGAATCTGCTTGAAATAATCTGCGAAATCTGCGGGAAATAATCTGCGGAAACTAAATTTTTCATCTGTGTTATCCGTGAAATCGGTGAGAGACAATGCTCTACGCTAAAATAGAAGAGATATTAGCCCAAAGTAAATTTATGCAAAGGGTGCTCAAGCTTCCCTTAAAAGATAGGTCTATTCAAATTTACCACCTCAATCAAAGTGCCCGGGCATTATTAGCAGTTCATTTATGGAAACATACCGGAAAAAATATAATCCTTGTTTCTCAGGATGATATCATAGCAGAGGATATTTGGGATGACCTCTGTGTACTTATCGGAAAGGAAAATGCACATTATTTGCCCGATTATGAGATTTTGCCCTATGAAGAACGTTCTCCGCATTACAGTATTCGGGCAACGCGAATGGAGACCTTTCTTGCTGCCCTTAATAATAATAAAAGTGCTATTTATTCGCTTTCGGCAAGGTCTTTCGGACGCTATTTACCTGCCAAAAAATTTCTCTCCCGTCATATTTTACATCTTAAACAGGGTATGGAATGTGAGCCCGACACCTTACTTCACAATTTATACGATATGGGTTATGAAATTCAATATCAGGTTAACAAGGTCTTTCAGGCAGCAAAAAGAGGCGGTATTATAGATATTTTTTCACCTCCGCTAACTAATCCTGTGCGTTTGGAATTCTGGGGTGATGAAATTATTGGAATGCGTGTTTTCTCTGTTACTACACAGCGAAGTTTGGAACAATACTTAACGGAACTGACAATTTTACCTGCCAGGGAACTTTCTTTAAGCGATGTTGATAGTGGTTCACCGATAATTGCCAAAATTCGGAATCAGGGTTTCTTTGAAGGAATTGAGAATTATTATGCATTGCTATGTAATGAATTACAGACCTTTGCTGATTACTTTGAAAAGGATAATCGCATTCTGGTTTGGAACAATTTTTACTATCTTCAGGAAGAGTATGAAACCCTTTTTGAGCAAGCACTTACCACTTGGCAAAAAGAAGCCAAAATTCAAGGTCAGGGAAGAGTTCCTCGCCCGGAACAAATGTTTGCCGATTGGGATGTTTTAACAGAATTGAAAGAGAAAAGTGAAAAAATTTATCTTTCTCAAAGTGAATTTGAACTCTCCTTCCCCACTTTGAATATGCGTGCTCCTTTTGCAAGTCAACCCAATTTTGAATCCGATTTGGGACTGCTAGCAGAAACCCTTTTTTCCAGAAACAAAGAGGGCTGGCAGAATATTTTACTTTTTGACAATCAAAGTCAGGCAAAGCGTATGCAGCAAAGTATTGGCAAAGTTCCTTTTATTGAGTTCTTCGGAGTTTTGCACGAGGGCTTTTCCCTGGAAGATTGCCATCTAAATGTATGGACAGATCACGAAATCTTTAATCGTTATAAAAGCAGACGCTATACTCCCCGTTATGCACCGGGAGAAACTATTGTAAATTATGAAGACCTCAAGCCAGGGGACTATGTTGTACATATAGATCACGGCATTGGTGTTTTTGAAGGACTGAAAATAATCTGTTTGGACGGTTCCGATGTTGAATGCCTGGTTTTGCGTTATGCTAATGATGATCGGGTTTATGTTCCTACTTATCAACTTTCTCTGGTAACCAAATATGTGGCGGAAGAAAGTGCCAAACCGGTTTTAAACAAACTTGGCAGTACCAAATGGAATAATACTAAGCGAAAAGCCGCTCAACAAATTGAACTTATTGCAGCCGATATTGTTAAGCTATATGCAGAAAGAAGTGCACGCCTTGGCATTGCTCACCAACCGGATACCGAATGGCAAAAGGAATTGGAGGATTCTTTTATCTATGAGGATACCCCCGATCAAAGCAAAGCCACGAAAGAAATTAAAGAAGATATGGAACTTCCAGCACCGATGGAACGACTGCTTTGTGGAGATGTTGGTTTCGGGAAAACGGAAGTTGCTATCCGAGCTGCATTTAAAGCTGTCTGCAGCGGCTATCAGGTTGCCGTTTTAGCACCTACAACTTTATTAGTAGAACAGCACTATAGGGTTTTTAGAGAACGCTTGGCTCAGTATCCTGTTAAAATTGTAATGTTTAGCCGTTTTAGGAAAAACACCGCTATGAAAAAAGATCTTTTAGGGCTTAAAAGTGGCTCTATTGATATCGCTATCGGAACCCATCGTTTGCTTTCCAAAGATGTTCAATTCAAGAAATTGGGACTTTTAATTATTGATGAGGAACATCGTTTCGGAGTGCGCCATAAAGAAAAATTAAGAGCCCTCCAAAGCAATGTTGATACACTTTATATGAGCGCAACTCCCATTCCGCGAACTTTGAATATGGCACTTTCCAAACTGAAAGAAATTTCCCTGATGCAGACCTCGCCGAAAGAAAGATTACCGGTTCGGACTATTATTACCCCACGGGATATGGAAGTAATCAAAGATGCCATCAGAAGAGAAATTGACCGGGGAGGACAGGTTTTTTTCATTCATAACCGTGTGCAGACAATTGAAACAGTGGCAACGGAATTAAGAAACGCAATGCCTAAAGTTCGTTTTATTGTAGGTCATGCTCAAATGCCGGAACAACAACTGGAAAGGGTAATGGCTGACTTTTGGGCAAAGGAATATCAGGTGCTAATTTCTACTACTATCATTGAAAACGGTATTGATATCCCTAATGCCAACACGATTTTAATAGATAATGCCGAAACATTCGGTTTGGCACAACTTTATCAAATGCGCGGCAGAGTAGGAAGAAGTAACCGAAGAGCTTATGCCTATCTGCTTATTTCCAAAGGAACTACAACAGTTGCCAGAAAACGCTTGGAGGCATTGACCCAATATGATTATTTGGGTGCCGGCTTTCAAGTTGCCTTACGAGATTTGGAATTAAGAGGTGCGGGAACCATTTTGGGAACTAAACAAAGCGGAATTATTCAGGCAATTGGCTTTAACTATTATAATCGCATTCTGGCTAATGCCATTCAAGCTGTGGAAAAAGGCGAAACAACCAAATTATTTAATGATGAATCACCGGATACAAGAAGAAAAGTAAGAACCGAAATAGACCTCTATTTTCCTCCAGATTATATTGATGACGATGAAGAACGCCTGCGTATTTACAAGCGCTTAAGTGAACTGGAAACGCTGGAAGATATAAATAATTTTGAGGTGGAACTTTTAGACCGCTTCGGGCCTTTACCAGAACAGGCAAGTTGGCTTCTGAACTATTTCCAGCTGAGCCAATTAGCTAAAAAATTGTCTTTAAAGGACTGCCAGGTTAAACACGATGGCTTTATTATGGAATTTGACGCTAAAAAACTACCTTCTAAAGAACAATTGCTCCATTTTACTACCAAAATTAAACAACCAATGCGCTTTGAAGCAGGAAAAAACCTGAAAGTTATTATTGATTTAGACCCCGAAGCAAGCTATCTACAACAGTTTGAAACGGCGATAGAAATCCTGAAAATATGGTAACCTGCAAGGGGATTTTTACACCGAAGACACCGAGAGATTTTATTTTACAAAGAGAAAAGAGAGAAAGAGATAAATTGAGAGTGAAGAATGAAAAAGGTTGAGAGGGTTTTTCTATTTTAACTCACAATTTTTAGGTTAGGAAACCAGTTAAAATGCGGTTGTAAGTGAGATAGTTCGTAAATTGTAGTTTTCTTGAAGGCAGGTATAATTGTAAGTCCAAATTTTCTCTGTTGAAACAGCATGAATTTGACGAGGGGTTTACACACCCATCGCTATGATTGTGTCGCCCTGACGGGCTTTTTTTAGTGGGAAAGAGAGAAAGAAAAAATGTCGGGGTTTTCATTTTAACGAGGGGCTTACGCCACCATCGCTATAAAAGTTTCGCCCTGACGGGCTTCTTGGCTGAGGGCAAAGAGCTACGAGCAGAGGGAATCTCAACCCTCTCAACCATCTCAACTTTCTAAACTCTCTCAACCTTCTAAACCCTCTCAACCTTTTTCATTCTCAATTCTTCTCTTTTCCTCTTTGTAAAATAAAATCTCTTGGTGTCCTCCGTGTTTTCGGTGTAAAAAACAAAAATCCTTGACATAGCAAGCAGAACAAATTTTGTGACTTTACTTATATAATTGCATATATATTCAAGGAGATAGAGAAAAAATGAAACGCACTTACCAGCCCTCAAACAGATCACGCAAAAATACACACGGTTTTCGCAGTCGGATGGCGACAAAAAATGGACGCAAAGTTTTAGCTCGGAGAAGAGCAAAAGGAAGAAAGACATTAACAGTATAACTTTATGTTGCAATGGATTACTTCACACAATGAATATGCTGATTTTTTTAAGCCGGATTTTATGATCAGGTCTTCCTATTTTTATGTGCCTGGATTATACAGAGAAGGTGAAATTACAGTGGGCATCACTATCAGCAATAAGGTGGGCAAAGCCGTTAAAAGAAATTTACTTAAACGCAGAATCAAATCCTGGTTGCGCACCAATCAGGACAAAATACCTGTTGGTTACCGGTTTAATCTGATAGCCAGAAGTGGAGCTACTGAATTAGAATGGCAGGAATTATCCCGAGAATTAACAAACATAATAGCACAGCTGAACATACAAACAAGGTCTTGAGACAGATTTTACATTTTCCGAATCTGCTTTTTTTAGCCCTAATTCGGTTTTATCAGCTTGCCGTATCTCCTTTTTTACCAGCCAGTTGCAGATTTGAACCAAGCTGTAGTGTTTACAGTTATGAGGCATTTAAAAAATACAATTTTTTTAAGGCATTTTATTTAACCGCCTGGCGTATTTTGCGTTGTAATCCTTTTCACAAGGGCGGTTACGACCCACTTCTTTAAAGGACAATAAATGGAAAAACGAACCTTACTTGCTTTACTCCTGGTGTTCATCCTTTTCCTTGTTTTCAATCAATTTGTTTGGAAACCTCAACAATTGCGTCAACAGCAGGAGCAGCAAAATCAACAAACCCAAACTCCTCAAACAGTTACGGAACCGGTAAAACCGGATACCATTATCATTACTCCAATGCCGGATACTCTTTTGGCAAAGGGAAAAACACCGGAAATAATAAAACTCTCCAATCAGTTGATGACGGTTACCTTCAACAGCCGCGGAGGTTCTATTCAACAGGTGGAATTGCATAATTTTATAATGCACGACAGCACAAAAGTGAAACTAATTCCCGAAAATAGTTCTCTGGCAGATGTAAAATTGATTCATCCCGCTGCTGAAACACCGTTAAAAGATGTTATTTTTCAATATAAAATTTCTCCCGATTCTTTAGGAGTAACTTTTTTCCTGGGTGATGAAACAAATCCCCAAATTAGTAAAAGCTTTGCCTTGGATAATCAATATGGCATATCTTTCGCTATAAATGTGGAAAATTATCAAGTTATTAATGGTATTGAAGTTGATTTTTCCTGTGGTATTGCGGATACGGAAACTGTAACCAAAAGCAAACAGCAGGATTACCGCTTTATGTATTATGCCGATAACGAAATTTTTAAGACAACTCTCGCCAAAATGAAGAAAAAACAGCCATCTGGAAATCTTAACAGTTTCAATTGGATGGCTTTGAGAGGAAAATATTTTACTCTCGTCCTAAAAGAAAATGAGCCCGCTTTAATGCGTTCCTTTAGAACAGAATTGAATCCTCAAACCGGTAATCCGGCGTTTGTTATTGATTCTAAACAAAGCAATCCCAAACAAAGTTGGAGTCAAAGTTTTATAATTTATGCGGGACCAACGGACTATCAAATTCTGCAGAAATATGGAAAACAGATGGATAACATTCCTGAAAGAGGAGCAAGCTGGCTACGTTGGCTCGCCAATATTTTTGAATGGATTCTTAAATTCCTGCATCGCTACATAAAAAATTATGGGGTGGTAATTCTTATTTTTGCCGTTATTATAAAGCTTTTGCTGCATCCTTTAACGCAACATCAAATGGTGCACAGTATGCGTCAGCAAAAAATGCAACCCTATATAGAGGAAATCAGAAAAAAATATGCTAATGATGTAGTGAAACAACGGGAAGAGCTGACGAAACTCTATAAGGAAAACAAAACCAGTATGACTGCCGGCTGCCTGCCTTTGCTGATTCAAATACCCATTATTATTCCCCTTTACAGCGTTTTACGCTATTCTTTGGATATGCGTAATGCTTCCTTTTGTTTATGGCTGAAAGACCTTTCTGAACCCGATCCTTATATGATTCTGCCGATTATTATGGGCGGTTTTATGCTACTACAGTCGTTAATGATGAGGCCTAAAAATGTGGATACCTCGCAAATGACGGAACAACAAAAAATGCAGCAGTCCCAAATGAAAATAATGACTTGGGGAATGCCTATTTTTATGGTGATTATCTTTCGCGGAATGCCAGCAGGACTTGTTTTATATTGGACAGCTTTTAATGTGCTCTCTATTCTTCATCAGTATTTTTTAACCAAACACCTCAAGAAAAAGGAAAATAAATGACTACTATAGATAAAAGCGGAGAATCCCTGGAAGAAATAATAAGGACTTTCCGTGAGGACTATAAAATTCACGATTGGGAACTAAATTACGAAATCCTGAAAAAGCCCACTAAAGGTATATTTGGCTTATTTGCCCATAGACTTGCACTGGTGCGTTTTCAACTGCCTTCATCTTTGGACAGAGCTGAACTTTTTATGCAGAACTTATTGCAAAAAATGGGAATTAGCTACACCTCTTTAAAAAGCAGAACCGAAGGCAAAACCCTCTTTTTGGAAATCAACGGTAGTCCCGATTCCGGATTTTTAATTGGGAAAAATGGTTCTATGCTGGATACTTTGCAATATTTAATCAATCGTGTGTTTGAAGACAATGCTCAAATTGAGAGAATTTATTTGGATGTTGATGGTTATAGGGAACGTCAGGCAGACAGTTTTTTAAAGCCCTATCTTCCTCAAATTCTGAAAGTTAAAATAACCAGCAAACCTATAACTCTGGAACCAATGCCTGCTGCTGAAAGAAGAATTATTCATCGCTATGTGGAACAGGAAAAGGGCTTGGGCACCCTTACTATCGGTGAAGGAGAAAAGAAACGCATAGTTGTTTTTTCTGCCGAACAAAATCAAAAAGAAGCACTTTCTCAAAGCAGAACAGAACCCAAAAGGAGAAACAACAAAGCCCCAATCCATACTCATAAACCCGTTCCCACACCAAACACTAAAACCGGAAATACCTCCTTAAAAGTGAAAAAACCCAATCGCCAACAAAAACAACCAAAAGTTAGCAGCACCAAACATCAATGAAACAAATTTTCCCTGTCTCGGCTGGTTACTATTGGTCTGATTGCGGTGCTTTTATGGGTGTTCTTCCCTATCCTTTATGGCAAACAAAGACCATTCTGGATCAGAGACAAAGACGCCGACTGAATTTAAACCTGCTTCTTATTCAAAGTGGCAAGCGTAATATTTTAATAGATACAGGAATCGGAAACCGACTTTCCGATAAACAAAGAGATATTTACCAGCCGAGCGAATTTCTACTACCTTTCTCTCTTACGGAATTGGGACTTAAGGATAGAGACATTACCGATGTGATTATGACTCATCTGCATTTTGACCATGCAGGTGGAATCATTACTAACTTTGGAACTTATGATGCCCTCACTTTTCCTAAAGCACACTATTGGATTCAAAAAGCGGAATGGGAAATAGCAAAAAATCCTGATGAACTAAATCGCTCAGCTTATAACTTTGAACAGCAATTGGCTTTGCTGGAAAAACAGGGAAATATAACTTTAATTGATGGTGAAGCAGAAATTGAACCTGGAATCTTGCTTACTCTTGTTGGCGGACATACTATTGGCAGTCAAATTGTTACAATTGATTTCGGCACTGACTATTATATCTATGCAGGAGATATTATACCTACCCTGTTTCATACTTCCCTGGCAATCACTTCCGCTTATGATGTTTCCCGCATCCAGACAGTTACCGCTAAAAAACTAATTTACAACCGATTAAAAGAACATAATGGAACACTTATTTTAAATCATGATACAACACAATGGCAGATAACATACTCGGAATTGAAACACAAAGATAAAAGTTGAGATAGTTTAGAGGGTTGAGAAGGTTGAGAGGGTTGAGAAGGTTGTGAAGGTTTAGAAGGTTGAGAAAGTTTAGAGGGTTGAGATTTGTTAATTCCTTGAAAGCCCGAAGGGCGATACAATTATAGCGATGGCGGCGTAAGCCCCTCATTAAAAGAAGATGCAATCACTAATTTCTTTTTTCTTTTCCTGTTCCCAAAAGCCCCGAAGGGCGACACAATGATGTAGAAGGTGGCGTAAGCCCCTCCTTAAAAAGAAGACACAATCACTAATTTCAATTAAGTCAGGAGTCGTCATCGCTTATATAACTTTATACATTGTTACAAATTAAGTTAGCGATGAGGACTTGTGACGATCCCAAAAACAGAACTCAGATGACTGGATCAGCAGGATATGTTACTGTATTTATGTTGAAAAGACATAAATACCTTGCTAACCTTATGTGTATTCCTGCTTTATCAGGAATGACAAAGTTCTTTTTCCCTTCAAGAGAGAATGTTACAACTTTGAACCTTGTACATTGAACTTTTGAACCTTGAACTCTCAAAAAGACAAAGTTCTTTTTCCTCCAAGAATGAAAGTTACATCAGTTCGGAAATAATTTTATTCATCATCGGACGCGTATCTTCAACTTTCATAAAGGATAAAGGAAAGCCAAAGACATAAACCTTCCCGTTGGAAGAAGTTGTTCTGCGGAAAGCAACTGTTTTACCATTATATTTATCAAATTGCTCGCTGGTGGGTGGATAAGTAGGATAGGTTGTAGGTTTACAACCGAATTTATAAAAAATATCACCCGAAAAATTACCATTCTCAAAATAGGATAAATAACCTAAACCATCACGTAAATCAATAAGCGGATGAATGGCAGGTGAACCCGTAACATCATAATGCAAATTTAAATCGTTATAATCTGTCATATTAGAAACAGCTTTTTGAAAGAAAGGACTATTTGAATTATTTAGGTAAGATACTTTGGGAATTTTATTAAATCCCAGATTGGTAACAAAGGTTTTGCGTAAACCTCCATTAGCAATTTCCGTTAATTGTGCTCCTAAAAGACTAGTGTGTGAAATTAACAGATTCCCGCCTCTCATTAAGAATAAACTATAGGCATCAAAGTCAAGTTGCAAATTACCCGTCTTCTCATAATTGTCAGTATGATAGATAACTAATTTATATTTTTGGAGGTCGCTAAAAGCAATGGCTCTTTGACGAATATCTTCATTATTTTCTGTTCTGGTTATTACATTTACATTTCCGTTATATCCTTCAAGCATAGCTTGATACCTTTGAGTAATTAGTGCATCGTTTACTTGAGCACTAACCGGATCATCATCAATTATCAGAACTCCCTGCCGGTTAGCAGGTTCTATGTAACGATGTAAATAGAAAGTAAAATCCACTGGGGTAGGATCATATTCATCTTGTAGATCTACTACTCTAACTTCAAATTTGTGTTCTCCCGGTTCTGTTGCTGGAGGAAGAGGTAACTGACCAGCTGTAAGAACGACTGTTTGTCCCAAAGGAGAATTTACAGGAAGGCGCAACCATTTTTTCCCGTTTTGATCGGTAAATCCATATTTGCTAAAAGGATAGGGAGGATAGTTATAGGGTTCACCATCTAAACGAAGATCAAAGGCAGTTATTTCGCTAAAGTAATTCTGCCCTGTTCGGCTATCCAAAACTACATCCACTTTTTTATTGTAAGGAGTTGTTTTGATTTTAATTGTATCACCATAAGTAACAGTTTCCCCTCTTGTTTCTCCATATTCACCCCACCAGCCCCAACGGATCCAAAGTTTAATATTTGTAGAATAGACAGCAGTATATTTACCCTCAAAATCCTTAAAGAGAGGAAGAGCATAACGTGTTACTCCCTCGGTAACCACTCTGGGTATAACTTTTATTTCTTCGGTGGTATCATCACCATAATCTTCAAAATGATTGTTGGTTAGAGCATAGGTTTTTGTAGGATAGATAAAAGTATGAGGTCTAAATCCAGGACGGACAGAGAAAATCATCGTAGAAGCGGCATCCGGAATAGATATAACTCCTGCCAAATCTGTAACCCGAGATATAATTTTGGTTCTTTGGTTTTTGAATGCCAATGTGACTTCATCATAGTCATAAGATAAAGGTGGGTTGGTATATTTTGTAAGCAGATACTCATTAATTCTATTAGTTCTATTATCTTCACCAGTAGTGGAAAACCAATCCGATTCAGTTCCTGATATCACTTCTCCCTGGTTATTTATTTTCATTATTTTAAATTCATATTTATAGGGAACCGCAGTAATAAAAGGATCGGTATCGCTCATTGAGAAGGCAAGTTTTAATCCGGAACCTACATCTTTGCCATTCGGGTTACCTTTAGTGGAAGAAATCATACATTTTGGACGATCCGATTGAGTACGGAAATTCCTCCAGGCAGGATGAGGAGTAATAGCACCTCTGTTATCAATAGCTACCACTTCAAATCTGCTAAATTTAATAATCGGATTCCCGAGAGAATCAGCTGAGGGAAAATTGATTACGGCATATTTTTGCGAAGTCCAAATAGAACGACGTGCTTGTGGATCATCAAGCGGTATATTTTGATCCGCTCCAGTCATATAGTGAATTACCCATCCCGTTCCCAAAGCTAAAAGATTATCAGGGGTAAGCTCTCCGGTTAAATCTATATATTCATAACCGGGAGTAGGAACAGGATTATTATTTTCATCCAAAATTCTGAATGCATAGCCGGTAATTACTCCATCAGGATCAGTAGCATGCCAATAAATACGCTGCTGAAAACTATAAACCTCAGTTGTATCGTAACCGGCACTAACATAAGTTGTATCCCAGCCCTCAAAAGAGGTTATTTGAATTGTTGGTGGCTGATTGGCAAAACGGTTTCCGGATTTTCCGCAGCCCGAAATCAGTAAGACAACACTTATAATCATCACTATGATGAATAAGAGTTTAGCACTCTTCAACTGCATCATTCCTCCCAAACATCGGAATTAGTAAATTTCATTATTTACCATCAAAAATAAGATGGATATATTCGTCAATACTTTTGTTTGTATTTCTGGATTTAAGACAGGCATCAACCAAATTCAAAAAGAGCACTGAGGTAGTAATTCTGCCTATTCCTCCGGGAACAGGTGTTATAGCCAATGCCTTATCGTAACATAATTTATAATTAACATCACCCACATAATTGCTTTCTCCGTTTGCTAATTTAATTTCATTTATTCCCACATCCAAAATAATGGCATTTTCTTTTACCATTTCAGGAGTTACAAATTCCGCTTTGCCTATTGCCGTAATGAGGATATCTGCCTCCTTGGTAAACTCAGCAAGGTTATTTGTTTTGCTATGGCAAACAGTAACCGTAGCATTCGCAAAATTTCTTTTCCAGAGCAGAATATTAGCTAAGGGCTTGCCAACTACATTACTGCGACCTAAAATTACTATATGCTTACCTTGGGTTTCAATTCCATAATAGAGCATACAAAAAAGAACTGCAGCAGGAGTACAGGGAAGAAAACCCTCTTCTTCCAGCATTATTTTTCCCAAATTTAGAGGATGCAAACAGTCCAAATCCTTTTCTGGATTGATAGCTGAATTAACTTTGCTTTCGTTTATATGTTTAGGAAGCGGTTTTTGTAACATTATGCCATTAACATCGGGATTGTGATTAGCTTCGTCTATGATCGCTAATAATTCCTGTTCGCTGATGTTATCCGGCAGGATTTTCATTTGACAGAAGCAACCCAATTTCTTTCCGCTATTGATAATGCTTTGGACATAGTAAGTGGAAGCAGGATCATCCCCTACCTGGATTAAAACCATTTGCGGTTTCAATCCATAATTAGCTATTAAACTGGAACAAGTCCGGTTTATCAATTGGGCAACGGGTTTTCCGTTTAAAACTTTCTCCATAATTTTATTCAATATTTCTTCTTATACGCATAATATTTAATGCTTTCCCTGTTTCGGAATCCAGTTCCAGACAAACAGCATTAACCTGTAAACCTAAGTCGGAGGACTCAAAACGGTTAGGAACAGAAGTGCGGAATTTTTCAATAATAATTTCTTTCTTCACTCCGATTACACTATTATGCGAACCGGTCATACCTATATCCGTAATATAAGCTGTTCCCAAAGGCAAAATTTCTTCATCGGCGGTCTGAATATGAGTATGAGTACCTAAAACAGCACTAAGCTGTCCATCCGCAAACCAGCCCATAGCTCTTTTTTCGCTGGTTGCTTCACAATGAAAATCTAAAATAACAGGATAGGGCAAAGGAAAAAGGGAGACCTGTTCAGCGTCTTTTGTAAAATGTAACTTTATAAACTCAGACAATGCTGTAAAAGGATTATTACACGGTGGCATCAACAATTGACCACAAAGACAGAGAACTCCCAAACGCAGGTTTTCCTTAGCTAAAATAATAAAAGGATTTCCCGGAGCATCTTCAGGATAATTAAGCGGTTTAATTATTCTGTTTTGACCGCGAATATATTCCAGAGATTCTGTTCTATCCCATAAATGATTGCCCCCCGTAACAGCATCAACTCCTGCATTAAAAAGCTGGTTGAGTGTTTTTTCGGTAACTCCTTTCCCATCTGCAAGGTTTTCACAATTAGCTAAAATAAAATCCGGTTGAAATTCTTCTTTCAATTCCGGAAGAGTAAGCTGAACTGTTTGCCTGCCTGCTTTACCGTAAACATCACCAAAGAATAGAACTTTCATTACTTTGCCATTGCTATCTGGCGTGTTTCTCTGATAACCGTAACTTTAATTTGGCCGGGATACTGAACCTGTTTCTCAATAGAAGCGGCAATTTCGGTTGCCAATAAAGCAGTTTGATTTTCATCAATCAAAGACGGTTCTACAATTATCCGTAATTCCCTGCCTGCCTGAATGGCATACGATTTACTTACTCCATCTATACTATTGGCTATTTCTTCCAGTTTGGATAATCTCTGCATATAGGTTTCCAACATTTCTCTTCGGGCACCTGGTCGGGCACCGGAAATAGCATCCGATGCTTGAGTTAAAGCGGCATAAACAGAAATTGCCTCCACTTCTTCATGGTGAGCTTCAATAGCATTCACAATTATTTTTCCCTCACCGTTTTTGCGTGCCAAATTGGCTCCAATAATAGCGTGGGAACCGTCAAATTCGTGGTCTATAGCTTTTCCTATATCATGCAATAAACCTGCTCTACGAGCAAGTTCTTGATCCAGACCCAGCTCAGCAGCTAAAATTCCACAAATCCAAGCGGACTCTATTGAGTGCTCTAAAACATTTTGTCCGTAACTAGTTCGGTAATGCAAACGCCCCAAAACCTTAATGAGGTTCGGTGAAATATTGTGTATATTGGTTTCCAGAACTGCTTTTTCTCCAATCTTAACCAAATTTTCTTCCATTTCCTTAGCTGTTTTGGCTATTACTTCTTCAATGCGACCAGGATGAATTCTACCATCGGCAATAAGTTTTTCCAAAGCTAATCTGGCTACTTCACGACGGACAGGATCAAAACAGCTGAGCACAACTGCCTCGGGAGTATCATCAATAATTAAGTCCACTCCGGAGACCTTTTCAAAAGTGCGGATATTTCTTCCTTCCCTGCCAATTATTCTTCCTTTCATTTCATCGGAAGGAAGCGATACAACAGAGACGGTTGTTTCGGATACATAATCTACTGCCATCCGTTGAATAGCAGTGGAAAGAATTTCTGCAGCTTTTCTGTTGGCATCCAGTTTTATTTGTTCAATAGTAAGCCGGGCATCATTTGCCGCAACCTGCCTTGCCTGCGAAATTAATTCTTCCCGCAAACGGGCAATTGCTTCTTCACGACTGAGCCCTGCAATTTCAGCCAGCTTATTTTTTTGTTCAGCAATGATAGCATCAAATTCATTTTTCTTATTGAGCAGTTCTTCTTCTTTGCTTTTTAATTTTCTTTCCTGTTCCGCAAGGGCATTTTCTTTTTTATCCAGAGAGTCCAGGCGTTTATCCAAACTGCTTAAACGTTCATTGTATTTTTTTTCTTCCAGCCGCAGTTCTTTTTGGCGTTCTTTAATTTCCTCATCCAGAAGCCGTTTTTGTTTAATCCATTCTTCGCGTGCTTCCAGTAGAGCTGCTTTTTTAGCATTTTCGGCTTCAATTTTAGCGTTCTTTTCTAACTCTTCGGCAATTTTAGTTGATTGCGAAATCAGTTTGAAAGCAGTATTACGCTTTATGAAATATATAATAAGAGCAATGGCAAAACCGCCTGCCACTCCTATGATGAGTGCTATAATAGGATTTATAGTCATTGTTATTTCCTTATTTCAATCTATTTAACTTTGATTTATAACCAAAGCGAATTATTCAAGTGCCCGCATGAACCGTGTACGCTTGTCATTAGAAAGCCAAGCTTGAAGTGGGTATCTACCTTGTGAGCTTTATGTATCCAGGACCAGCTGGCGCGCATGCCACTCATGGCTCGACACCCGAAACTATAATAGCTTTTATGCAACCCATATCACGAATTCTGCAGGCACTTTTTATATCTTTATTTTTGAAAGCATCTGATTCAAACGCTCAAGTTCGGAACTTAAAGCACGATTCTTGGCGTCCAAAGTTAAAACTTCATCCTGTTGCTGAAGACAAATCAAAAGCAACAGTTTAGTAAAATCCAAATTATCGTAGTGTTTGGAAAGCGCATCTATTTGGTCGTTAATTTCGTTTGCAATTTGTTTTGTCCGCTCAGGATCATCACTACGCAAACGAAATCTGCGTCCAAATATTTCCACTTCCACCGACTGCATTATCAGGTCTCTTTTTCGCTGGAGGCGAATAATCCGTCAATCTTTTTAATAGCACCTTCAGCAACACTTTCTAAACCGGCAAGGATTTTCTGCAGTTCTTTATACCTGTTTTCCAAAGTATTATATTCTTCCTGCAGTGTCTTATATTTTTTTTCCTGTTCGCCAGTTGCTTTTCCGCTGGTTTGAATTTGGGCAATCAGTTGAGAATTTTCTTCTGCAAGTTGCCGATTTTTCTCTTCCACTTCCTCAACTTTTTTAGTTGCCAGAGTATACTGGTCTATTAATTTTTGTATCTTGTCCTGTAGGTTAATTACATTACTTTCCATAAGTTACCTCATTTTTATCTGCCAGGTCTCCCTTAGCTTTTTTATTATTAAATCAATAAGATAATCTACTCGTTCATCTGTCAATGTTTTTTCTTTGTCTCTAAATTTCAGCCGTAAAGTCAAGCTCCTCTTACCTTCAGGAATTTGTTTCCCACGATATTCATCAAAGGCAGTTACTTCGCTGATTATATTTCTCTCAATTTCCGCAATTGTTTTTATTATTTCGCTGTAGGGAATTTCTTCCGCAATAAGAAAAGAAATATCTCTTGTTACGAAGGGAAAACGGGGAATTTCTTGAAAGTGTGTTTTAAGAGTGCGAGTAGCATTGATAATGTTTTCCATAGCGAATTGAACTATCCAAATATCCTGTTTTAATTCAATTGTATCAATATCAAATTTTTCTGCCACTACAGAATTTAATTTCCCGTAATAAGCCAGTTCCTTATTTACCAGATAATAAGAGGCACATTCAGTGCGGGAAAGAAAAGGCACTTTAGTTTCCTGAACTGACCAATTTTCCAGATGCCAAAGGGAGAGCAATTCTTCTACGATTCCTTTCACCCAAAACAAAGTAATCGGACTTGCTTTATCCTGCCAATGTTCTTCTTTATTCAGTCCGGTTAAAATTCCGGCTAAAAAGTAGGGTTCGTAAGAGAGAGCTTCCTGCCTGTGATATGTCTTTCCCAGCTCAAAAAGTTTGATGTTTTTTTCGCCACGGTTCAGATTATAAGCCAAATTTTGTAATAACTGCGGTATCAAAGAAGTCCGCATAGCACTTTGATTACTGCTTTGCGGATTTTTCAAAGTTATCATTTCCAGTTCGCTATCGCCATCTTCATAGCCCAATTTATAGAGCAAATCCGGTTCGGAAAAACTATAATTAAGTGTCTCGTAAAAGCCGCGACTGATTAAATAATCCACAGCATTTTTCTTTATCCGATAGGAATGACGGTCCATAATCCTTTGTAAAGGGGTTTTTACAGGTATTTTGTCATAACCGTCTAAACGGGCTATTTCCTCAATTATGTCTATTTCGCGTTCCAAGTCAACCCGATAGGGGGGTATTTCATAATAGTGAGTATGCTCGCAATTCGGAAGTTCGGTAAATTCGGTTTTCCCCTGCTTCATCTCTTCAGTGTGATGACAGTATAGTTCCGCAAGAGAGTTAATTTTTCCCGGTTTCCAATTCCCGTATTGGATAAATTTCAGTCCCAGACGAGTGAGATAATCTTTAATCTTTTCCTCCTCCAGTTCATAACCAATCACTTGAGTATAACGACTGGGACGAATGCCTATAATTAAAGGTTGCACTGGTATAGGATAACTGTCATAAACAACTTCGCAAAGTTCTGCATTTGCTAGTTCACAAATCAGCTGAGTAGCCCTTATTGAAGCATCTTCAGCAGAATATTCACTTAAATGCCGTTCAAAACGATAGGAGGAATCGGTGCTGATTTTATGCTTATAAGAAGTTCTCCGAATGGAACTCGGATTGAAAGCGGCACTTTCCAAAACTATGCGTTTTGTTGTTTCACTGATGGCAGAAATATTTCCACCCATAACTCCTGCTATGGCAGAGGGCTTAATGCCATCAGCAATAACCATTTCTTGTCCTTCCAAAAGATAGCTTTTGCCGTCTAAAGTAATTATGGGCTCATTTTGGTATGCTCTACGAATTACAATTGCCGGTATTCCTGGTTTTTCAGGGAGCGCAGCAAGCTTATCATAATCAAAACAATGCAAAGGATGTCCATATTCCAGCATTACATAATTGGTAATATCCACAAGGTTGTTTATAGGACGAAGTCCGGATTTTATCAATGCGCTCTTCAGCCAAAGAGGTGATTCTTTCAATTCCACCTTGTTAAATAAGCGGGCAATATAGCGTGGACAAAGTTCGGGAACTTTATTAACCAGTTCCAAAGGCATTGTTTCAGCTTTGCATTTTGCCTCGGGAATTTTAATTTCCGGCATTTTTAAAGAACGATTCAATTTAGCGGAAAGATCACGCGCAATACCGATATAACCAAGAAGATCAGGACGGTTGGGTGTAATTTCCAGTTCAAAAATTGTATCGGGAAGTTCATAAAGTTCATTAGCAGTTATTCCTATGGGAGTTTCTGAACTTAGTTCAATTATACCACTATGATTATCTGAAATTCCCAATTCTTTTTCGGAACAGAGCATTCCATAGGAATCAATGCCTTTAATTTGGGCTTTGGCAATAGTCATTTCAGGCAAAACCGAACCCGGAAGCGCAATTATAGCCATCATACCCGTTCGGCAATTGGGAGCTCCACAAATCACTTGTAGATAGCCATCTTCCGTTTTTTCGGGGTAAGGAAAGTTACCAATATCTACTAAACAGCGTTTCAAATGGTCTGTTTCTGGAACCGGTTCTGCAGAAATGATTTTAGCGCTGAAAACGGTTTCCGGTAAAGCAGGAATATTTTCCACTGCTTCTACTTCTATCCCCGAAAAAGTTAATATTTCTTCCAGTTCCTTCGTATTTTCTTTAATTTCAATATATTTTGCCAGCCAGCTCAAAGCTATCTTCATCTAAATTCTCCTTTGAACTGCCTTAACATTCTTAAATCGTTTTCATATAAAATACGCATATCTGGAATATTGTATTTCAGCATCGCTATCCTTTCAATTCCCAAGCCAAAAGCATAACCGGTATAAAATTCGGAATCAATCCCCAATATATCAAAAACATTAGGATCAACCATTCCTGCTCCACCCATTTCCAACCATCCGGAATATTTGCAAACCCTGCAACCTGTTCCACCACAAACAACACAGGAAATATCCATTTCCGCACTGGGTTCCGTAAAGGGGAAAAAATGCGGTCTGATTCTGCTGGAAACATCTTTGCCAAACATAATGGAAGCAAATTGAGACAGCATATCTTTCATATCTGCCAGAGAAATACCTTTATCTACAACTAATGCCTCAACCTGATGAAAGACAGGCGAATGAGAAGGATCGGGCTTATCATTTCTATAACAACGACCAGGGGAAATTATCTTTATTGGAGGTGGGTATTTTTCCATCACCCTTACTTGAACAGTGGAAGTATGAGTTCTTAAAAGTCCTCCTCCTTCCAGATAAAAAGTATCGGCAAGATTACGCGAAGGATGATCTAAAGGAGTGTTTAAAGCATCAAAATTATGAAAATCATCATCAATATCAGGTCCCTCAGCAATTTCAAAACCTAAGCCCAAAAAGACCTCATCAATTTCACGACGGATAATTGTTAAAGGATGCAAGCCACCCCGGGAACTGAAAATCCCAGGCATTGTAAGATCGGTGCCTACTTTGGTTTCGTTTTTCTTCCAGGCATTTTCTTTGATGACTTTATTCTGTTGTTCTAAAAGGTCTTCTATGCGTTTTTTGGCTTCATTTATCAAATTGCCGAAAGCAGGACGTTCTTCAACCGGTATATTTCTCATTTGAGCATAAAGAGAGCTCAACAAACTTTTTTTGCCCAAATATTTGGCTTTTACATTCAATAGGTCATTGGGGCTGGAGCAAGCAAAAATATCTTTCTCTGCATATTCAACGAGTTTTCGTAATTCCTCTTCCACCTTTCCCTCATTTAATCTGCACGCAGATTTCGCTGATTATGCAGATTTAATTATTAGGTAAGGGATTTATGAGATTATAAGGATGGAAAAGGATGTTAATTTTATCATTCCCAAAAATGTTCGGAATTTTTCTTAACGCATCTATAGTAATATAGTTAAACACCTTTTTCTCCTTTAAATCTATTTCATTCTTAAAATCCCATTGCTTTTTAACCTGTGTAATCTGCGTGCTATTACCTTTTTTTTTAACCTTTAGCGATTTCTACCAGTTTAGCAAACGCCGGAGAATCATGCCAGGCAAGATGTGCCAATGTTTTACGGTTGATTTGAATATTTGCCTTATGCAGACCGTTAATAAATTGGCTGTAGTTGATATCATTCATCCTGCAGGCAGCATTAATTCTGGTTATCCACAAACTCCGAAACTGGCGTTTTTTCTGTTTACGATGTGCAAAAGAAAAAGCCATAGCGCGTTCAACTGTTTGTCTGGCAGCACGATATGTTTTGCTCCTACTTCCATAATAGCCACGAGCTTGTAGCATATATTTTTTTCTTCTGCGGTGAGCGGAAACATTATTAGTTGTTCTTGGCATTTCATCCTCCCTTAATTATAAACCCAGCATCCTGTAGATTCTTTTTTCGTCGGGCTTTTTGACGATTTCACTGCTTCGCAGATAGCGTTTTAGTTTAGGCGATTTTTTTGTTTTAATGTGCGCACTTTTAGCATGGTGACGCACAATTTTTCCCGTTCCGGTAATTTTAAATCTTTTAGCTGCCGAACGGTTGGTTTTGAGCTTAGGCATTTTTATCTCCTTATATTGTGACTCTTTTCCCTTTATTAAAAGTTCCATTACGGAAAGGGAACTTCCGGAATGTTTCTATTTTCAATATGTCTTTAAGTAGTCGGTTCCGACTTTTCTACAGCCGGAATAGGTGTTTCTTCCTTTTTAGTTTCACTGGCTAAGATACGGTCAATATCCTTTTTGGGTGAGACAACCATTGAAATCATATTTCTGTCAGCAACCGGCTCACCATCAATATCTACCAGGTGCGCAAGGTCTTCTTTCAGTTTATCCAAAACCTTATAGCCAAGTTCCTTATGAGCCATTTGTCTGCCCCGGAAACGAACTGTAAATTTAACCTTATTATGCTGTTTCAAGAACTTGATAGCATTGTTTTTCTTGAAGTTATAATCGTGTTCTTCCGTATTGGGACCGAACTTGATTTCCTTCACTTCTACTTCATGCTGTCTTTTTCGGGCTTCTTTTGCCTTTTTTTCCTTCTCAAAATAATACTTGCTGAAATCCAGAATCCGACATACTGGCGGAACAGCATTAGGAGAGATTTCCACTAAATCCAAATCCATACTCTCTGCTTTACGCAATGCCTCTTTCAAAGATATAACTCCTATCTGTTTTCCGTCTGGACCTATAAGACGAACCTTTTCTGCCGTTATCTGATTATTGATTCTTTCTTTAGGCACAACTTCATGCGTGCGTGCCTTTCCTTTCTTAATCCGGATTATAAGAACCTCCTTCTTACCGGAAACAAAACAAGCGGTTATCTTTTTTATCGGAAAACCGCCTGCTTCACAGTAAATACTTTTGTATTTCTTTTTTATATGGGTTTAAACCTTATCAGCACAATAATCAAGCCATAAGGTAGAAGCAAGCAGCTTCATTTTCGGGAGCATTTTTTTTGCCCTGCCAAGTACTGTCAATCACTTTTTCTGCGAAGTATGAAACAAAGAGGAAAAGAGAATGGCGAGATGGAAAAACAAAGAGAAAGAGAATAATGAAGAATTGAAAATGGTTGAGAAGGTTGAGAGAAGGTTGATAAGGTTTAGAAGGTTTAGAAAGTTTAGATGGTTTAGGAAGTTTAGAAGGTTTAGATGGTTTAGAAGGTTGAGATGGTTGAGATGGTTGAGATGGTTGAGATACTTTAAAGCCCGTCAGGGCGACACAATTATAGCGATGGTGGCGTAAGCCCCTCGTTAAAATGTAAGCTCCGAGTTCCTTTTTCCTTTTATCTTCCCCTTTTCCAAAAGCCCGTCAGGGCGACACAAGGATGTTGAAGGTGGCGTAAGCCCCTCGTTAAAACGAAGAATGAATTAAGTCCGGAGTCCTCATTGCTTATATAATTTTACACATTGTCACAAATTAATTTAACGATTAGGACTCGTGACGACTAAAAAAATAGAACTCAGATGACTGGTTCAACTGGATCAACAGGATTTCACATATCGTGCAGATTGAAAATGCATAAATATTTTTGTAGCTTATGTGGATTCCTACTTTCGCAGTAATGAAAAACGGCTTATCATTCAAAAAATGATATTACTTAATGGTAAATAAAAGAAAAAATCCTGTAACTCCTTTTAATCCTGTTCATCCCCTACCTATTCAAATCTGCGTCATCTGCGAAATCTGCGTGAAACCTTTTTCTGTGTAATCTGTGAGAAACAAAAAAAAACTGGTCGGGATGACAGGATTTGAACCTGCGACCACTTGAACCCCATTCAAGTACGCTAGCCGGACTGCGCTACATCCCGAACCGTTTAATTTACCTTAAAAAATAGGGACGGGATTTTGACAAGCAAAAAATGAGGTTGACAGCAGAAGTGTTTTCCTAAAATAGCTTTAAGCAAGCTGGAATGCTGTCTTCCAGCAAGAAAAAAAATATTATGAAAGGGATAGAAAGATTTGAGCTTAATCCAGGTTATTGATGCCGGACTTGAATTTGCCGGTAATTATGTTCTAAGGGGAATTAATTGCACTTTAGAATATAACAGCAGAATAGGACTTATCGGTTCCAATGGCAGTGGAAAAACAACACTTATCAAATTGATGTTAGGCATAATTCCTCCAAGCGAAGGCAAAGTTTTGCGTGCTAAAAAATGCCGGATTGCCTATCTGCCTCAAAATCCTATTTTGGAAAAGGACATCCTGATGGGTAACTATATCCAAAAATCCCGTCCTGATCTACTAAGTTTGCAACAGCAAATAGATGAACTCTCTTCATTACTGCAAAAAAAACATACTGAGCGCACGGAAAATGAGCTAAAAATAGCTTTGGATAAGTTCCAGGCAAGCGGTGGTGATGAATTTGCCAATTCAATGAAATATGTAATTACCTCGCTTGGTTTTAGTGAAGATGACTATGAAAAACCCTTATATTCTTTTAGCGGAGGAGAACAAACACGCTTATGCCTTGCTTTTATCCTGCTTATGCCTTATGATTTATTGATTTTGGACGAACCCACAAATCATTTGGATATAGCTATGATTTCCTGGCTGGAAAAATATTTAAACAACAGCAAAGCTCCTTTTTTGCTCGTTTCGCATGATCGCATTTTTCTGGATAATACGGTTTCCACTATTTTTCAGCTGGAAAATACGCAATTAAGCATAACTAAAGGGAATTATTCTTCTTTTGCGCAAGCCAAAGCAATAGAGCAGAAAACGCAGGAAAGGCAGTTTGAAAAACAGCAGAAATTCATTGCCGAAACCGAGGATTTTATCAGTAAAAATATTGCCGGCCAGAAAACCAATCAGGCAAAATCCCGTTTAAAAATGCTTTCCCGCATAGAAATAATTCAAAAACCGCAGCAAGCAAAGAAAATTAAGCTCAATATTCAAACGGCAGGAAGAAGCGGAAATGATGTTTATACCTTGAAAGATGTAGAATTTGGTATCCCGGAAGGACCTCTTTTAGCTAAAAATGTAAATCTGCAAGTTCATTATCGTGATAGGGTTTTTATTATTGGTCCCAATGGCTGTGGCAAAACAACTTTACTAAAAATCTTGCTGGAAGAAAAGGAGATATTTTCCGGTTCTCTGAAAATTGGAGCTTCCTTAGAAGTCGGCTATTACGATCAACATCAGGTTTTTCTGGATGAAGATTTAACCGTGATGGATACATTATGGCAGATAGTACCAAGCGAGACAAGGGGTTATGTGTTAAGTTATTTGGCTCGTTTTGGTTTCCAGGGTTTGGATGTGGAAAAGAAAGTTGAAATCCTTAGTGGAGGTGAAAAATCGCGTTTAATGCTCTGTGTTTTAATTCATCAAAACCCTAATCTGCTGATTATGGATGAACCGACAAATCATTTGGATATGGAAATGAGTGACAGTTTGCTTTCTGCTTTGCAAAACTATCGGGGAACTATTATTTTTGTAAGTCATGATCGCTATTTTATTCGTCAGCTGGCTACAAAATATTGGGTGTTTCATAAAGCGTTGGAAAATAATATACTTTACCCAACTATCAGCGAAATGGAAACAAACCTGGAAGAGGCATTGGAGCTGGCATTTACAATTCCCGAACCTCCAAAAGCAAAAGTAAATATACGGGAAAGAAAGAAGAAAATCAATCCCTATTATCTGGAACAAATTCATAAGCAAATTGAAAATGAGCAGACATCAATTACAAAAAATCATAGCCAAATTGAAAAAATAAATTCTCAGCTGGCACTTCCTTCTACATACAGTAATGCTATGCGGGCAAAAGAATTACGACAACAAATAGACCTGCTGCTTAACGAAATTGAAAACAGCAAAAAACACATTGCCGAACTGGAAACCCAATATCTGGAGCTGAGCTATGATTCCTAAACGAATTGGTTTTACTACTTCTTTTCCTGTGGAAGTTATTTTTGCCGCAGGACATATTCCTGTTGATTTAAATAATGTTTTTATCACCAGTGATTCTTCTGCAAAAGTGCAAAAAGCCGAACTGAAAGGTTTTCCCAGAAACCTTTGCAGCTGGATTAAAGGAAACTATATAGCGGCTCTTTCTTCTCAGTTGGATTTGATTATCGGTATTGTGGAAGGGGATTGTTCCAACAGCAATTCGCTTTTGGATATGTTTACCGAAGAGCATCTTCCGGTATACCGTTTTTCTTTTCCGGCAGATAAAAATTATGCAGACCTGAATAAGGAAATTTCCCGGCTGGAAGATTATTTTGGTGTTTCCCGCAAAGAGACATTAAGGGCAAAAAAACGCCTGGATGAAATTCGCCGTAAGCTTATTATCTTGGACGAATGGACCTGGAAAGAACACCTCGTTAGTGGACTGGAGAATCATTTTTGGCTGGTTAATTCTTCTGATTTTATGGGTAATCCCGACCGCTATGAAAGCGAATTGGATGCCTTTTTAACAGCAGCAGAAAAACGAGACCCATTACCTGCAAAACTGCGTTTAGCATATTTAGGAGTGCCTCCAATCTATAAAAATATTTATGAAACGATTATAGAATTGGGAGGGGATGTCCTTTTTAACGAAGTGCAACGCCAATTTTCTATGCCATACCTGCTAACTGATATAGTTCAACAATACTTGGCTTATACTTATCCCTACAGCGTTTTTGACCGTTTGCAGGATATTAAACCAGAACTGGAAAAACGCCAAATAGAAGCAGTAATTAGTTACACACAAAGCTTTTGCCATCTACAACTGGATAACTTGCTCTTAAGAAAACATATAGACCTACCTTTCTTAACTTTGGAAGGTGACCAACCTGAAGAAATAGATGCCAGAACTTTGCTGCGACTGGAAAGCTTTTTTGAAGTACATAGTAAAATTGATAAATAGGTATTGGATGAACATGATGATTAGAATTTAAAGGTTTTTGAGAGATAATGGAGGTTTGAGAGGGTTTAGAGAGTTTAGAGAGTTTAGAGGGTTTAGAAGGTTTATAAGGTTTAGAAGGTTGAGAGGGTTTAGAGGGTTTAGATGGTTTAGAAGGTTTAGAGAGTTGAGAGGGTTTAGAAGGTTTAGATACAAAAAAGCCCGTAGGGCGACACAATGATGTAGAAGGTGGCGTAAGCCCCTCGGAAAATTCACGATGTAAACAGCGGGAAGTTTTGAATTACAATTTTCACCTGCCTTCAATGTAGCCACACCCCGTAATCATTTTTAACATACAACCGCTTTTTTTATTTGTCTCCAAACCGAAAAATTGTGAGTTAAAACAGAAACAAAATAGTTGTGTATGAATTTCTGCTTTTTTGCGTTATCCAGCGGATGAGATTCCCATATCATTCCCATATCGCGATATGGGAATGATATGGGAGTCATATCGGAGTGTTATTGAAATAATTTTGGGATTTCTTTGGGAATGATATTTATTCCATGAGTTTTGTTTTGTCTCCCAATTTTTCAGATTTAATAAACAGTTGCAGATTGGTTGTAAGTGAGAAAAGAATGTGGAGTGTGGTTACATTGAAAGTAGGTGAAAATTGAATTTTTGTTTTAACTCACAATTTTTAGGTTTGTAGACCAGTTGTAAAGCAGTTGTAAGTGACAATGATTGTGGGGTGATGCGACATTTAAGGCAGGTTAAAATTGTGAGTCAAAACATCCCAGTGATTAAATCGTGAATTTTACGAGGGGCTTACGCCACCATCGCTATATTTGTGTCGCCCTGACGGGCTTTTTGGCATAGGGCTAAGAGCTGAGGGCAGAGAGTATCTCAACCTTCACAACCCTCTAAACCTTCTAAACCCTCTCAACCTTCTCAACCATCTCAACTTTTTTAACCCTCTCAACCCTCAAAATATTATACAATAAAATCCTGAAAATCCCCAAAATCCTGGAAATCCCCTACCTATTAACAAAACTTATCTACAGGAAATTAAACCGGAAAGCTAATATCCAGCAACTGATTAAGCCATTCTTTTTGATACAGTTCATCGGACATTACTATAAATATCGGCTCTGTTCTTGTCGGCATTATAGTAGCCAATTCGGTATAAATATAAGTCCCTAACATTGCTATAAAGGGGTCCATATATACCCAACCGGTAGAAAATCTTCTTAACTTAAATAATTGCAGAAAGTAATTGCTATCAGCCACCTGCATTGCTATGGTTGGATAATCCAACCCGAAATCGTACTGAACCTTTGTCTGATAAATTTTCTGCCAGCTGTTATCTTCGTGTTGAATATAGAATAAGCCGTCATTTTCACCCTGCTGATGTTTCCGATGAAAATAAAAATTAAAAGTATGATATCCAACAGTTCCTGTGGAAGCAACAACTTCAGCAAAAATAGCTAAAACCGGAACTCCTGGTCTCAATAAATAATACTGTCGGTAAATATATCCCTTTAGCGGTTCAAATTTATCTATTGTAGTCCTAATCGTTAGTCCCTGCCAGCAATTTCCATAGTTATCTTTAAGAGCAATAAAATCCACTTGATGGCTTTCTGATTCTAATACACTGGCATTTACAGAATAAGGTTGTAATGTTATTCCTCCGGCAAAAGGATTGAAAGTTGATCTGGGTGCATAATCAGGATAACTGTTTTCCAGCCATTCAATTCCTTTCTGCTTCAAAGAGATAATGCCTGGGATTTGAGCATCTTTGGCAGCAGTAATTTGTAAACAGCCATTATCAGCAATTAGCAGTTTATCCTTTTCCTGATTTTTAACCTCACCCTCGGAAAAGAAAATAAGCTGTTTGCGTTCTATTACGGTGTTATATAATTCGCTTTTGCAAGTTAACAATTCCCAGGGTTTATGCGGTTTTCTGTTTAATTCCCAGCTACATTTCCTTTCACCTATCTCATTTTTTTGCATTTCTTGGGGCGGTGCATCCTTTAGACAACTGGAAAATAAACTGTAAACCCCCATTGGCTCAAGATCCAGAATTTGGCTTATTTCTACAGGGCAGGGTATAGTAAAAAAGGGATTTCCCTGGTTAGCAATTAAATTCAGGGTAGGATAGATAACTTCGGGAACTTTTCTTCCCAAAGCAAGATCCCGAACCTGCCAGGGAGAAAGAAAAACATTTTGATAGAGCCGAATCGGAGCGGAAGTATTCTTTCCACTTTTAACCAGTTCACTAAGATTAATCTCCCCATAGAAATAGTATCTTTCCGGTTTAATAGTTAGATTGGGATGCCAGATAAGTGCCTGAGTATAATTAACACCTCTAATAAACATCCAGTTTTCAGCAAAGCCATCCTGAGGAAAATTACTTTCAAAAACATCGGGGAGATCATTTCCTACCTGATAGAGTTTGTTTTTATAAGCGAAAGCAAGGTTGTATTTGGAAGGATAAAATCTTATTTTTAGCCAGCTGTCTGCTTCGGTTTCAGGTAGGGCATACACAGTAACAAAATATTCTACTAAACCACTATCATAAAGACGATAAACGATTCCATAATCAAGTCCCGGAAAATCAGTTGAACGAAACTTCAAAATTGCCTGAATGGCATCCTCCGTTTTTTCAATAACCGTTTCATAAGGCAGCTCTCTTTTCAGTTCTGAGGAATATGGCTTTCCCGGTGCAGGTGCCGGAAAATATAAATCATCAGTGCTTATGTTTACTAATGTGGCAAAGTTATGTTCTCCGATTTTGGATATATAGAGGATATTGTTTCCGTTCAAAAGTTGTATAAAATCAGGTGAATCAATTCCGTCTTTGGCACCCAACATTTGAAAGCAAGAATAGCAACTGGTAGTAAATTGCATTTCCTTTCCACTTTCAGGTTTGGCAATAATCTGAAGATGCGGATTATAAATTAAGCCCTTGTTAAGGGAAAAATCAAGCTCTATAAAGCTTTTCTGATTAGCATTTAAAACAAAGTCAAACTTGCTTTGGCTAAGCTGTAAACGCTCATCAGCCGGAAATTCAAGATGATAAAAACAGGTTACCGGAAAATGATTGTGGACATTCAAGAACATCTTATAATTACGCTCAGGAAGAAAAACACTGTCCCGGGTACACAATTCAACCGTTAAGGGAAATTGCACTTTTATACCGGTTCTTAAGGTTATCTCTTTGCCTTCAATACAGATACGGGTATTAACAGAAGGACACTTTTCCCATTCCGTTAATTGACGCTCTAAGGGTTTCAAGTAAAAGCTGGCATCCAATTCTGCTTTTTCCGCTAACACAATGTCCTGTTGATAATTATATTCCACCAGAGGGTCATTGTCACTTTGCAGAGAAATAGGGCTCGGTCTTTCCTGATAATTTTCCAAAGTGTAATGCACAGGATAAGTTAAGCCAAAAACCGGTTTGGCATTCGGGATATCTACTTTTATAGAAAAGTCCGGGGTCTTGATATATACAATCCCTCTACCGAAACGCTCAAAAGTAACTTCTAACTGCTTACCATCCTTCTCCCAAAGATAATCATAGAAATCAAAGCCATTGTCAGTTCTGCCATCCGGCTCTATATTCAATTCTCTTTTCAAGTCATTATACCAGTGAAAATAATTCCAATATGATTTTAGCAATTCATTATTGAGCAAACCGGGAAGAAAATTCATCAGATGCGTTACCTGAGTTTCCATTCTTTCCCAGAAAAAGCCGCATTTTTTATAAAGCGGAACAGCTTTTAAATTGGCAGACCAGGTGAATAAATCAATGCGTTCATAACCAAGTTCCGCCGCTCGCAACACACATTTTTGGACTAATTCTTTACCGATACCTTTTCCGTGATACGAAGGTAAAACGGAGAGCATTTCAATATAGGCAACTCCTTTTTCTTCTACATAGCGAGTTAATTTTGCATAACCGATAACTTTTTCATTTTCTACTGCCAGATACAAATTTAGATATTTCGTGCCTGATTCCTGTTGTAACACCTTTTCTTCCGTGCTGTTAAAAACTCTGCCGTTCCAACCCTCACTGCTGTTATTCCACATTTCAGCTATGGCTTTGGCATAGGAAGGATGATATTCAACTATTGTTATAGGGGACATATAAACTCCAATAAAGAATGAAGAATGAATATAATGTGTAACCAGCTTAAACTTATACTCTTACCTGCTAAATCAAATTCTAAAATCCTTCATTAAAACATTTGTCATCATAAGTCCTCATCGCTAAACAAATTTGAGATAAGCTTAAAAGTTATTTCAAGGATGATTATTCCTGACCTACTTTATTTCAAGGATGATTACTCCTGACTGAAATGTAGTGAAAGCTCGCTGAAGCTCCGCGTTTTTTTCACTGTTCATTCCAGGTTTCACTTTTCCACTTTTTGCGGAGGAACGGTTTCTTCCTTTTACACAACACTAACTTCTAATTTAATAAACTTTCTCTTCTCTTTACTTTGAAAATCTGAGTAATCCGCGAAATCTACATGAAATAACTATTGCAACATTTCCGGTGAGGGCTTGGAATTATCTCTGCGCACCCAGCGATCATCTATTTTCGTCATAATCGGGCTATTTTTCTGAAAATAGTGCACAATTGCATCCCGTAAATTGATTTGGTGATAGATAATATCTTCTTGAGGCACTTGAATCAGCATTGTGAGTCCTGCATTACCTTGCATAATAAAATCCGTAGTAGCAACGGTATAAATTTTATTGGGGTCCCAGGGTTTTCCTCCAATTTCAAAATGAGTTACGCGGTCAAAATTTTCCCGCTTTTTGGAATAGACAACCTTGCCTCCAGAGATAATTAAGCCATGTCTTGAGCCCTCAACTCGGGTTTCAATTATCCGACGCAAAAATTCACCATTACAACGAAAAGAAACTATCATATTATCAAAAGGCATCACTTGAAAAATATCTCTATAGGTAACAGGACCTGCTTTAATATCGGCACGCACTCCTCCCAAATTCAGAAAGGCAAAATCGGCACCAACTTCAGCACGCATAGCATCTACAATTGTATTTCCAATTAAGGATTGAGCATCTACATTAGTGCGGGAAAGATAAACACCTGCATAACCCACAACTTCGTCCATTCCTTCTTCTGCTATGGCAACCTGTTCAGCAATCATCTCTCCAATTTCTTCATCGGGAATAAATTCATCCTCAAAAAGGGTAACCATACTGCCTTCACGAATGGCAGGAACTTCATAACCGGTTACAGTTTTTGTTTCGGGATCTATTTTTAAGGTTATCCATCCCAGATTGGAACCGTAAGCATAACCTTGAATAACCATTGTATGTGTGTAAGGGTCTATCCAGGGGGTAGGAATTCCTTTATGCATATGGCCGCCAATGAAAATATCTATGCCTTCCACTTCGCGCGCTATTTCTTGAGCATCATATCCCCAAACAGCATATCTTTCACTGTATAAAGGATTTCCTTGAGCATCATAACGGGTAAGATAGGTAGGAACAATATCATAAGGTAAACCGGCATGCCCCAGGACAATAACAATATCCACCTTTTCCTGATTACGGAGGATTTTTACATATTTATCTATCGCTTCCTTTTCGGAAAGGAATTTAACATTTTTGATATTTTCCGGAAAGCTCATCTTTTCCGTATCGGTTGTAGTAAAACCCAAAATCCCGATTTTTAACCCTAATCGCTCTACCACAATATAGGGCTGGATATAGCTTGGAATTTCACCTGTTCTTTTATCTATAATATTACACGATAATACCGGAAACTGAGCTAACTGCAGGGTCTCCACTAATTTCTCTTCCGGAATATCATATTCGTGATTGCCAATAGTCATTGCATCATAGCCAATGGCATTCATAAATTCAACCACAGCTTTTCCGTTAGTTATGGTTCCTACTGGGCGACCTTGAAAAAAATCACCCGCATCCAAAAGTAAATTATCTCTTTTGTCCTTTGCCAAAGAACGAATGTGCTTAATTAAAGTAGCGGCAGAACCTCCTCCTCCAAGAAGTGGAGGAAAATCCGGATTGATAAAAGTTGCTTCCGAACGGTCTATACCACCATGCATATCGTTAGAAAAAATGAGGTCTAAACGCAGTTCTTCCGCTTTGGCAATTGTGCAAAGCAGAACTAATGTAGTAAGGAATAATATTATCCGTTTCATAGTTTTTTTACCAGGTAAAATTAAGTCCGGCATTCAGGGAAATATTGTTTTCCCGAATTTTATCAGGATTTTCCCAACCACGATTTTTCAGGGTTATATGGGAATTGGGCCATAAAACATAACTTGAAGAGCCAGTATATTGTTTATCATTATAATAAGCATCACCAAACATATCCACCGCTTCATATTCACGCCAGGTATAACCGAAACCGAGATCAATTTTCAAGTTATCCATTAGTTTGATGCTGCTCCCACCGGTTATCATAGGTGTTAATATTTTGGTGGTATGATATAAAGTAACAGGATTATTGTTTTCATCAGTGCCTTCTTCGGTAGTAAAATACCAGTTATTTACTGCCTGAAAACCAAGACGCAATGGCAAAAAGTTGACTACCTGATGTTCCACTCCGGTATAGAAATTCATTACATCATCATAACGCTTATTAATTTCGCTGTAGGCAACATATTCTATATCCATATTGAATTCAGTGCGCACAACATTACGGGGAGTGTATACAAAACCAAAACGAATTTGAGTGGGAAGTTTATAATCCTCTTTGATAGCAGTATTGATACTATCCACGGCAGTGTTACGATAAGCATCTCTTTTGTAATAGTAACTGCCTTTTTTATCTAAAGTGGTTCCGGGAGTTAAAGTTGCAGCTAAACCAAAACGCTTACTCAAAAGAGCTGAAGCACCTATTTTGAATTGATCGCCACTTAGTTCATAATCATCAATCTCAGTTAATTCTGGAAGATGATATTCTCCTACCTGACTGATAGCCCAATCGGTCCAACGGATAGTTTTCTCCCTGTTTACATCACCGTTCAGCAAAACATATTCAAAACCTAAATTCAGATCAACATAATCGCTTAAGCTATAAGCAAAGGAGGTTACAAAAGCTGTTTTATTCAGTGCCCCCTCACTTTCTATTTTGTTTAAGGCAATCTTTTCCGGATAAACATCATTATCGGTATTGCGATTATTCCGAACCTCTTCTCTATAATCGGCATCAAAACTGGAAACGGGTTTATAATATGCACCCAAACCAACACCCCACCTATTAAAACGATGAGCATAAAAACCAGCTAAAGCATAATTATCAAAGGTATTGATATTAGAGGAATACACAGAATCGTCTATATAGTTATCAAAGGAATTATATAAAGGAATACTGCGATTATCCTCATTCCGATTCAGATAAGTATTAACGGAAAAACCAAGGGTTTTCCGCATCAAAGTTAAATTGGCAGGATTATCCGCTATGCCGAAAGCACCCTTACTATTGTATAAACCTGCTCCGCCCATAGCAAAACTGCGGGCATCAAAAGTGGAAAAAGGATTGCCGAAATAGGTATCGGTTATGCTCCAGGCAGAAAGTGCCGAAGCAACAATTAATAGACATATAAGTATTAAGGACTTATTAGATAACATTATTCCTCCATATTAATAACGGTAGTCAATGCTCAAGCGAATGGTATTTTCGCTGTGTTCAACTCTTTGAAAATAGACAGGATCATCCAATAAAGTAGGATCATCCGAAAGATTATAATTACGAATCCGGATTTCTTTATCCTGATAGGTTTTATTCTTGAATTTCAAATTTAGATACATATTTTGGGAAACGCGACTGGTAAAGGCAATCCATGCTTTAGAACCTTTTTCACCCATAAAATCAATTTCCATATCTTCCCAATCCCAATGCGAAATGCCATGCCCAAACCAATACAGGAAAGAACCTTGCATTTTTAACGATTTATTGAAATAGTGAGTATAATTAACCGCTACATAATCACCAATCATTAAGGTCTGAGCTGCAGCCATTGAATTTTCACCTTCAGCCGCAGGATAGGTTAAGGAAGTATAAGGCGGACCCCAAACTGTGTTATAACGATATTCCAGCTCCAGAAAATCACGATTGGAAAGAAAAGTTCTGAATGCTAAAGTATATTCATTAGTTTTGGAAACGCCTCGTTCCGCATCATCATCATAACGATTAACCTGATTTTTATAACGCAAACGCATAGCAAGCTGATAAATAGGACGAAATTCCAGTTCGCTTTGAAATCTTACACTTCTGCGTCCATCGGTTAAGCGTTCCCAAATGTCTAAATAGCTTCTATTGATGGTATAGTATCTGTTAAATTTATAACGGGTTTCAAAATAGATGCCTCGTTCGGGTTGTGACTGATTGGAATTGAGATAAAGGTCTGCAATTGTAGGATTAGTTAAAGCATAAACATTCTTTTCCAGAATGGTATCTTCAAAGCGTTCATGCTCTGAAAAACTGTTGCTGTAAGGATTATCAAAATCCACATCATAATTACGGAACAAGGTAATAAAATAGAGATTTTCAAACTGGGTGTGTGCAGAAACAAGATATGCCTTAGGGTCATCCCCAAGTTTCCAATCATCCCCATTAACAGTAAGTTCAGCATATTCACCTTGAATGGAAGTATTCCCAATCACGGTTTGTCCATCAAAACCAATTACTCTTCTATAATCGCGAGTATATTTATTGGTCTGAGTGCTATAAAGATTACTGATTTCGGCATTCATATTTTTCACCAGTTTGGAATAATAATAGGAATCCCTTAAGACCGTCGGTAGCAAGTTATTATAGGTAGGAACCACAAAATGAGCATCATCATAAATAGCAGTATAAGTAGTAAATCCAAGCTTGGTGCCTAAAAACGGATTGATCTGCAAATGCGTTCCCCATAATTTCTCCTGCAAAACATCTTTACGTGCAGCAAGATTGATATAATTCATTGCATAAGGGACGCCAGCAGAAATTTCGTTATTGAAATATGCTTCTGCTTCTCTCATTGTGTCATCATCATAACGCAAAGTGGGATTGATTAAAGCAAAGACCTTGGTCTTATCTCCCTGAACAGCAGTGCTATCTGCATAATTATAAATATGCTCTCCATTGTTATTTATATAATATTGTCTGCCAAAGTAATCAGATGTTGTATCTCTATCGGTATAAATATCATTTCCATATTCATCCCGCATAACAGCATAACCATCTTTATCAATATATGTTAAAGCATCTTTATTGTCAACGGATACAAAAGCAGTAACTCCAAACAAAGGAGTTGTATATTCAACGGCTCCGCCTTTTAAAGAATTTTCCAGCGTTCTGGAAAGGTCGGGGGTTATGCCTAAAATCCTTTTGCTGAAACCAAAACCGGTTTTACGGGCACTGTAATAATCCGTATTTTCCATCACCAAACCCTCTCCAAAAGTAGCTCGGTAGTTTCCCGCATAAACCTTTAAGCGGGAATTATAAAAACCAGGCAATTCGCTATTTTCATATCCCACATACCATTTGGAATCGGCTAAAATATCCTCTGCCTTGGTATTCAGTAAATTCTCTTCTCCTTTGGCTTTGTAATGCATTATTCCCAGTTTATAGTTATTGCCGTAACGCATCCTCAGCTTAAGCATAATATCCGGATCAAGCTTATCCAAACCAAAATAACCCCAATAGGAATTGGTTTTTAGATGTGGAATGACAACATTGGTAGCATTATAATCGTTACGCAGAAAACTTTCGTGCAACATATCATACTGCCCTTCTTCAAAATAGCGGGTATAATATAAAAGCGAAGCATCACACATTAATCTGTTTTTTACCGGTGGCTCCTTATAATATACATAACTGCGCAAGTTTGAATAACCATAATAGGAAAGGCCTGTAGAATTGCGTAAGTCCCTTGTATCGGCAATTGTATCACCCTGGGCAATTCTTTTTAAAACAGCTACAGCATCAATTCCAGAAACATTGGGGAAACTCATCAAATCGTCAAAGAGCATTTTATTCACATTCTGAGGAGTCATTAAATAATCTTCCCAAACATCTGCCATTCCTTCCGAAGCACCTTCATTACTGTCAACACGCTCCAGTAAATCCCTGATTTCTTCACGGCGGACTGCTGCTTCATCCGTTTCTACATAAATAGAAACAACAACTAAGGGTTTTAACCGGTCAAGGGTCTCCTGATCAATAGAGGGAATTTTCCTTAGCTCATAGATATCGTCAAATATCTTTACAAATTCACGATATTCATAGATATCTTTTGCCTGCTTTTCTGTTATGGGTAACTGCATCAATTCAGCCAAAGATGCTGTATTTAAATCCACCTTAGCTGTTAAAACAGATAGCGCCACCAGAACAAAGAGCATTATTAAAAACTTCTTCATTGCTTTACCTTATAAGTTTTATACTTTCTGAAACTTTATTTTTTATCATAGATAGTCACAATAGGAATAGCTATAATTCTGTCCAGTTTTTTTTGCTTTGCTTTTTCTGATTTAGAGATTACATTGTTTTTAATACTGGTTTACCAAGCTATTAAGAATAATTCTTTTTATTTCCTGTCTGCCAAAATCAAATTGGATTTTCAAAATATTTGTTATTAGATTGAAAAGGAGTTTTCTTAAGCTATTGAAACGAAACAAAAGGAAGTAAAAATATATCTTAACTTATTCTCATTGTAGTAGGTTAACCTTCTCCTCATAACAAAAAAATGGTAAAAATACAAAAAAGTGAAAATAATACTTGACAGCTAAAACCATAAAAAATGAATAGGTAATTATAATGAGATTCAAGAAAATATAATGGAGGTGATAATATGAAAAGAATGCTTTTCATCTCGCTAATGTTGCTATTGGCAACATCGTTTATTTTAGCATTGCCGGTAAATTCAGAAACGGCAACAAAAGTAGCAAAAAACTTTGTGTTGGAACGCTTAGGTACTGATTATGTCGTATCTACGCAAAAAATGCTGGATTCCAAAACCGGTGAATCCTATATTTATGTCTTTAATCTGATGCCCAAAGGGTTTATTTTAATTGCAGCAGATGATGCTTCCATACCTGTTTTGGGCTATAGCTCCAGTAATAACTGGGGTGAAACGGAAATTCCTGTTCAATTACAGTCCCTGTTGGAGAGCTGGAATGCTCAACTTCAGGATATTAAAACTCGCCAGCTTACTGCCAGTTGGGAAACACAATCTTTATGGCAAAAGTATAATCGTGATCCTTTCAGTTTTGTACCAGAACGAGATTATCGGGATGTTTCTCCGTTGCTTACAACTGTGTGGGGACAAGGAACCTATTATAATTACTATTGTCCTTCAGGATGTCCTGTTGGCTGCGTAGCTACTGCAATGGCTCAAATAATGCGTTTTTGGTCTTTCCCGGCAGTAGGAAACGGATCACACAGTTACAACTGTCCTCCTTACGGAACCCTCTCTGCCGATTTTGGTTCCACTGCTTATAATTGGGCTGCAATGCCTAATAATGTAACCAGCACTAATACTGCTGTAGCTACAATTTGTTATCATGCCGGCGTAGCAGTAAATATGCAATATAATCCTAATGGTTCCGGAGCTTACAGTCAAGATGTTCCTAATGCTTTAACCACTTATTTCAAATATGCCAGCTCTACTCAATATCGTGAAAAGTCATCCTATTCTTCTTCAACCTGGGAAGCAATGATGAAAGGTGAATTGGATAACAGACGACCAATATATTATAGTGGTTCCAGCAGTCAGTCCGGTGGTCATGCTTTTGTTCTGGATGGTTATCAGGGTTCCAATTTCCATATTAACTGGGGTTGGAATGGTTCTTATAATGGTTATTATGCTCTCACTGCTCTAAATCCTGGAAGTGAGAACTTCACTAATAGCCAGGCAGCTGTTATTGGCATTGCTCCCACTTCTTCTTTCCCAACTCTTTCCGAGGGATTTGAAGGTACTACTTTCCCACCTTCCGGCTGGTCTGTAACTGCCAGTACTTTTGCTCGCTCTACCTCTAATGCCATTTCCGGTTCTTATTCTGCCCGTTATAATGTTACTGCCACAGGAACTGCAGCCAGCGGTAAACAATTAAGAACCCCAGCATTAACTATTGATGATACCTGTCCCAATCTTACTTTTAAAGCCAGAGCCGGAACAATTTTAAGGGGTGAACAATTCAAAGTGGGCTATTCTACCAGTGCCACAGGACCCTGGACTTATTTTGGTACTAATGCAGTCCTTTCTACCAGTGCTCAATCCTTTTCCTATACTGTTAATACTTTACCTGCAGGTTCATACTATTTTGTCTTTGAAACTTATTCCTCTAATAGTAGCTCCAACTCCAAAACCTGGATTATTGATGATATAGCCGGACCTTATTATCCGATACCAACTCAGGCATCAATTAATATGACTACCTGGTCTGCCGGAACATTAGCTCCCGGAGATGAAAGCCGGTCTGGTAATATCTTTACCTTAGCTAATGTCGGAACCGGAACTTTAACTGTAACCTCCGTAACAAATTTAGCAGGAACGGATTTCTCTACTAATTTTAATTCTAATATCAGCTTAGTTTATGGACAAACGCACGATTTCGGGTTTACTTATGCTCCTCTGGATTACGGTAGCGATAATGTAAACTTTCAGATTGTTACTAATGGCGGCACTATAACTATCGCTTTAAGTGGAAGTGCTCAATATGCTGTTTTTTCTGATGGTTTTGAAAATTACACCGATTTCGCTTTAACTTTCTCCCCCTGGACACAATATGATGGGGATGGATCTACTACTTATTCTATAACTGGTGTTACATTCCCCAATCAAGGTTATACAGGTTCATACATTATTTTCAATCCTTCAGGATGTACCCCTTCACAAGCCGGAACAGCTTTAGACCCTCATCTTGGTTCTAAGGGTGCCTATTGTCTTGCTGCAACTACACCCCCTAATAATGATTGGTTAATTTCACCTGAGCTAACTTTAAATACTAATGCCACCCTAAGTTTCTGGGCAAAATCATACACTTCTCAATATGGTTTAGAACGGTTTAAAGTATTATACTCCACAACCACGAATACATATTCCGCCTTTACAAATTATTTGGCAGGATCTGCTTCGACTTATATTGAAGCACCTACTACCTGGACCCAATATTCTTATACTCTGCCTCAAGCTGCTAAATATTTTGCTGTTCAGTGTGTATCCAACGATGCTTTTATTTTTATGGTAGATGATTTTGCAGTAAGTGATAATTCTACACCACCAGCTCCTACTTTTGGCAACTTAAGTGGATATGTTTATAAATATGGAACCACACAACCAATAGTTAATGCCTTAGTAACAGTTGGGACTAAACAAAGTTATACTGACGATTTCGGCTTTTACCAAATAAATAATATCCTTACCGGAACTGTTTCCGCTAATGTTTCTGCTCCTGGAACTTTTTATCATCCGACATCCCAAAGCGGAATTGTTATCACTGCAGGCAATACTACTACTCAGAATTTTGGTTTAACCTGGGGTGAACTTACTGCAAATCCAACAAGTGTGTCGGTCTCCTTATATCAAGGAGAAACAGGAAGTTCCGAAGTAGTGCTTTCCAATCCTGGTGGAACTGCCAATACTTTGTATGCTGGATATTTTGTTCCTGTAACTCGTGGTACATCTCACAGTCCTTCCTTTGTAAGTGACCAGAGAAAACCAAGCCCTGATAAATATGGAACACCTATATCCAAAATTACTGATGCTGTTCCTCCCGACCGTTATGCTAACTGGTTCAGCTATTGTACAATTAATGATGCAAATTATTATTCTGCAGCAACAACTGAACGCGGAAACTATTTCCTGGTAAGTGATTTTGCTCTGATGGATGGTCCAATTACGATTAGCCAGTTACGCCATTATTTTTATAATCCTTCTGCATCACCTTGGGGTAGTTATAATAAGTTTCAATGGAAGATTTATTCAGTCAGCCCTACGGGATCCGTAACTCTTTTATTTACTTCGGAAACTATTACTTTAACTACTCCGGCGGTGAATAACTATCTGCTATCTACCTATACACTTACCACTCCTCAAACTATACCTGCCGGTTATGATTTTATCGTTACGGTTGTCCCTACAGTTTCAGGTAACCAAGGAAGACCTCAATCTCTGGCAACAGATGCATATACCGATAATGGTTTGACTTATAATTCAACCAATGGTTGGGTTTTTAATGGACTGGATTTTATAATGGATGCTTATGTTAATGGAACAGAATGGCTTAGTTCTTATAACTTCTCAGGTAGCATAGTACCCGGCGGTTCAGTCACTTTGCCTTTAAACTTCAATACAGTAGGTGTCTCTGCGGGAACAAAGAATTGCTATATGTATATTTTTAACGATGCCAATTACATAGCTCCCAATCCTGCTGATAGAGGAGATATGATGGCTGTTCCTATTTCCCTTACAGTGTCTGTAGCTACGCAACCAGTTGCAGTTTTAACCGGTAGTAATTGGGTAACCAATGCTAATTCTGGAAGTTCTTCTTCTTCCGGTAATGTTTTCACTTTGAAGAATGTAGGTCCAGGTAATTTGACCATAACCTCCATAAATGGACTTAGTGGAACACCCTTTACTTCCAATATTAATCCTGCTATATCTCTGGCTCAAAACCAGAGCCATTCATTCGGCTTTACCTTTAATCCTCCAGCCCGAGGTATCTACTCTACTACCGTAGAAATTGTTACCAATGGGGGAACGAAGACCATTACTTTAAAAGGTTATGCAGATTATGTGGCAGAAGGTTTTGAAGGAACTTTCGCTCCTGATGGTTGGATGATTGTTGATAACGATGGTGATAGTTATAACTGGTATCAATACACTGTTTCAGGTTCAACTGTTGCTCACACCGGAACTTATTGTGCTGCCAGTGCTTCTTATATCAATCCAAGCAAATTCAATACAGAATTTAAAGGTGATAATACCGGAAGACCTGCATTGACTCCCGATAACTGGTTAATTACCCCTCGTCTGTCTATTGTCAGTGGAGATGAACTTAACTATTGGATTGGAGCTCAGGATTCTAACTGGCCTGCAGAGCACTATTCAGTAAAGATATCTACTACTAATAATGAACTCAGTTCCTTTACCACAACCCTGTTTAGTGAAACCCTGGCTGATGGTGTTTGGCATAATCGGATTTTAGACCTTAGTGCTTATGCTGGACAAAATATTTATATTGCCTTCCAGCATCATAACTGCACTGATCAGTTTATTCTAAAACTGGATGATGTTCTTATGCCTCCTTTAGCGGCTCCGCTTGTTTATGGCAACATAACCGGTAGAGTTCGTAAAGCTGGAAGCGATGAAAATATTGAAGGTGCTGTTGTTTCTATTGCTGGACGCACTTTTACTACCTTAGCTGATGGTAATTATCACTTTGAAAACATTGTTTGCGATACCTATCAGTTAACTGCAACTGCTACGGGCTATAAGAATTATGCTGCTGCTGTAACTATTCCGGAAAATACTACCTTAACCCATAATATATTTATGGATTATGCTCAACTCTATGCTCCGGTTACAACCTACAATCTTTCTGTAGTAACTGGTGGCAGTACTTCGGCTAATTTAACCTTGCAAAATACAGGAACCGCAGCTATTGATTGGACTGCTGATAGTGGAATCTGGAGTGGAGATATATTCCCCGATGGACCTTTAAATGAGGATTTTGAAGACCTGGATATTACCGGTTGGACTGGTTCAGTAGCATATTACAGTGATATTTATACCGGTTATGGTTATAACAGTAATCACACCTGGGTATTTGCTGCTGATGGAGCAAGTGCACCTCAGTATATTATAACTCCTAAGCTGAGAGTTGATAGTAGCAGTAACCTTGGTTTCTGGTATAAACAATTTAATAACAGCAGTGAATCCTTCTCAGTAAAGGTGTCTACAACTGATAACGATATTGCTTCCTTCACTCAAACTCTGGCATCTATAGGTCCGTTAACAGATACAAACTGGTATCAATTCAGTCAATCTCTTGCGGCTTATGCAGGTCAAGATATCTATATCTGTTTCTATTATCCCAGAGCTGATGGTTATCAATATGGCTACATAATGCTGGATGATATTACAGGACCTACTGCAATTCTTCCTCCTATGGAATGGTTGAGTACAAATCCTGTTTCCGGAACTTTAGCCGCGGGTGCTTCAATGCCGGTAAGTTTACTGGTAAATGCTACTGATATTCCTGTAGGTAGTTACACAGCTCAAACCTGGTTCTTTGGAGATGCTCTTAATACTCCTTACAAGGTTTATGTAAATCTTACTGTTACTACACCGGTAACGCTTACTGCACCCCAAAATCCTGTTATAGAATCCTATCCAGGCATAATAGCTTTAGCTTGGGATCCTGTTCCTAACGCTAATACCTACAATTTGTATGGTTGTGATACTGTAGATGGTACTTACATCTTACTGCAACGCCTGGAAGATAATAGTATAGAACTCTCCGATGCAGAACTAACCTCACACGGCTTAAGCAACCGTGCATTCTTTAAAATTACGGCTGATACAGCTATTCTCAGTACGCGGGTTTCTTCAGTTCAAAGTAAAACTTCATCGCCATTACAACAGAACTATTCACCCAACAGCAAAACAAAAAAATTAAATGTACTGCAATAATCAGCAAAAGCCGTAAATAGTATTTCCTGAAAGGCCGGAATGCTTAACCGGATAAGAAAGGAAACTAAAACTACAATTTACAATGAACAGCCCGTTTCTAAACGAAACGGGCTGCTTTCAATTCCAGCAACAAAATTAACTCCAAGTACGATTTTATATCAGCGGTTTTCAATTCATTGAACGGAGATTTATATAGAAAGCAATTATTTTAAAGAATTGAATAAAATCCTGACTTTAGCACATCATTGGTTTGTCATATTGAAAAATATTATAGAGGTAGAACTACCATTCCGACAAGGTTTTGGGTTTTATTATATAAAAAGCCCTTTTTTCATCTATTTTTTGCTTGACAAAGATAGCAGGGTGACTTAGTATATATTTTAGGTAAAGTAGAGTAGTAGAATGAAAAAGTATAAAATTATAATAAGTTCATTAAACACACTCTGTTATAAGAGAGAGGCAATGTTCTGTTTCTCGGTTTTAATAAGAAAGTCACTTTATGAGGGAGGATAAAATGCAAAAGAAATTTTTTGTTTTTTTAGTCGCTTTAGTTTGGTCAATTGCTTTAGTAGGTGCTTCTGTTACTTTGGATTCATTAGAAATATCTGTTCAAGGTGGAGGTTACCCCAGACAAGGATCTACAATTGTTATAACTATGTATTATCGTGTTGCTGATATACCAGAAGGGGAAAGTATTTATGTTTATGGTATAGCTACAGGTGCTGTTGACCAAGCACAAATAAAATGGTATCCAAGTTCTAATGGTACTGGAACTGCATCCAATCAAAATGTATCTGTTAATCAAGTAGCTAACACAATTCCTTATGATGAGGATGGAAATGGATATCAGAGTTCTCATACAGCCACTTTTACTTTACCAGCACCACCTTCAAGTTCTTATAAGAGTTTTAAAATTAACGGGAAAGTATACGCGGCAACTTCTGACGATGAATTTACATATTTCTATTCCGGAATAAAGCTATCAAAAAATTATTTAATAATAAACAACCCACCTGTGGCTTCAAGTGTTGTTATTGTTGATCCTACTTTAGCCAGAGTAGGGCAAACTTTAACTGGAGATTATGAGATTAGTGATCCTGATGGTGATGAAATAGATACCCCTATCTTTCGGTGGTTAAGTTCTACTATAGAAACTGGAACTTATACTGCTATTTCCGGTGCAACAGGAAATACATATACAGTTCAATCTGCAGATGCAAATAAATATATAAAATTTGAGGTAACCCCTATTGCTAAAACCGGTGAGCTGCAAGGAGCACCCAAATTAAGTGATGCTACTCCAAAAGTTACAGGAGCTCCAATTATAGAAATTGATCCCAGTACATTTAATATATATGAAGCAAGTGCTAATAATGGTTCCCTGGGTGATGCCTATGTAAAGATTACTTGTACCAATACTAGTTTTAAATCTTCCATTACTAGTTCCGCTATTACTATATTAAAAGATTTAGACGGATTATCAAAAGGCAGCGTAACCTGGATTAGTGCAAATGAGATTCGTCTTGGTTTTTCAGGTGCAGCAGTAAATCATGAATATGCTGCCAAAATAGATACTATCCGTATTACTGTAAACAAAGATCAATTAGAAGGTGTAGAAAATAACTTAACAACTCAGAATGGTTTTAACATAAACTTTACTAATAATCCCCCTACCAATTTAGCTTTAGATAGCGTAGGCAATAACTATGTTACCATAACCTGGGATAAACCTGCCGGTCTTTTAACGAGTGGAAGTGGATTGGATTATTTCAATATTTTAAGAAATGAAACTAATATTGGCAGCATCTATCTTGATAAAGGTAAAGGAACTTATTATTATACTGATAATACTGTTACCAATGGAACTCAGTATCGTTATAAAGTTCAAGCTGTTTATACTGCAGGGACAAATGAAACTTCTACAGAACTAAGGGGAACTCCTCTTGCGATTACTGCATATTCTTTCAGCAGTCCTCCTGCAACCGGAACAATTGATCATACCAATAAGACCATCAAAGTAGTTGTCCCTAATGGAACTGATAGAAATGCTTTAGTAGCTAATTTTACAGCTCCCGGGGCAATTGTAAAGGTTGGAACCGCTACTCAGACCAGTGGCTCAACTTCGAATAATTTCACTAATCCTGTAACCTATACTTTAACTACCAATAATGATGCTTCTACTTGTTCTTATGTAGTAACGGTAAATGAGAAATTAGCTACCCCCTCTCCTTCTGTGGTAGGATCAAATATAACCACTTCCAGTATTAAAATTCATTGGGATACAATTACAGGGGCAGATAGATATGGTGTAGATGTTTCGGAAAATAACAGTTTCCCACCAGGCAGTTTTCAGCATAAAGAGGTATCTGCTAATTTCTGCATTATGAATGGTCTGAAAGCAGGTACCAAATATTATTACCGGGTTCAGGCAATTGCTGAGGATCAATATTTTAACAGTGATTATTCTTCTGTTTATGATACCACAACTGATGCATTAATTCCGGGGTCAGGCAGCACGGAAATAGATAGCAGTTATGAAACCACAATAAATGTAGGAGAATATGTTTACGGGCAAGAAACAGTAACTCCTGCTGTGAAAGTGGCCCCCACAAATTTTGTTCCCTCTGAAAATGATATCATTACGGTAACTATGAGTTATGGAGCTACTCCAGAGGGTTTGCAGTATAACCTTGCTTTTGAGAATCCTACTATTGGTAATGGAACTTTTATTCTTTACTACAGCGGATTGAGCTATGATCCCACAGATGTAGGTTATCGTTTGAATGGTGGTGCCTTACATTCGGTAGGAGGTGATGGTATAAATACAACAGATAAAACCGTTATTTTCACAATGAGTGGCTTAGGTAAAGGAAGCAAAGCAGCTTATGAATTACAAATTGTTCTCAATGATGAAAGTGGTCAGACATTGCCTGTTGTTCTTACATCTTTTACCGCTACTCAAATGGTTGACGGTAAAGTGCGTGTGGATTGGGTAACTCAATCGGAAACCAATCTTTCGGGATTTCGTGTTTTGCGCAATACAGTTGCCGAAATTTCCACGGCTATGGCAGTAAGTCCTCTAATTGAAGCAACGAATACTTCAGCTACTGTCGTTTATTCGTTTATGGACAGTGAAGTTCCCGGTAATGGCATTTACTATTACTGGTTGCAAATTGAAGATTTGGATGGGGGTATATCCTATTCTGCTGTCTATACTGTTCAAGTAACTACTGGTGGAGTTACAAATCCCATAATACCTAAAATTACTGCTTTGCTTAATCCTTTTCCTAATCCTTTCAATCCTGATGTAACTATTCCTTTTGATCTTGCTGTAGATGGCAATGTTACCTTAAAAATTTACAATTTGAAAGGGCAATTGATTAAAAACCTTTTAAATGAAAATTGCAAAGCAAATTCTTATCGTATCCTTTGGGACGGCAAGGATAACGAGGGACATACTGTTTCTACCGGAACTTATATTATTCGGATGAATGCGCCCAATTATCAGGCATCACATAAAATCTCCTTGATTAAATAAACTATATTCTCCCTGATCTAACAGGTGTGTATCTCTGGGATATGCACCTGTTATTTTTTTGGCTCGTTTTTGCTATTCTGCATTTTCCCTTATAAAAAAAATTCCGGAGGAACGACAGAATTATGATTTTTTCTGATATATTTTCATTTTTTCTGGCTAATGACTTCCTTCTCTACATAAGTCCTATCTATTTTATTGTATCTTTACCTGCTGGATCTTTTACTTTTTCTGCTTGTTGTTTTGTGCTGGTTGAAACCCGCTAGTTAGTATCTGTCGTTCCTACGGAACTTTTTATTATAGTAGTAAGGTTTCTCTCATTTTTCACCGGGTTCAAAACCCGTTGTTAGTATCTGCCATCCCTAACGGGATTTTTTCTAGATTTTAATGACGGATTTCAAACCAGCGAAAAGCAATCAGAAATGTCATTATCTCTTTTTCCTGCAAGAAATTCCGGAGGAACGACAGATACTAATAGCGGCTTTTAACCCGGTGAAATGTGTAAAGGAAATAACTTATCGCTTTTATTAAGAATGAGTTCCGGAGGAACGACAGATACTAACAACGGGTTTTAACCCGGTGAAATGTGTAAAGGAAATAACTTATCTCTTTTTCCTGCAAGAAGTTCCGGAGGAACGACAGATACTAACAACGGGTTTTAACCCGGTGAAATGTGTAAAGGAAATAACTTATCTCTTTTCCCGAGAAAGAGTTCCGGAGGAACGACAGATACTATAGAAGGGTTTCAACCCGACGAAAAGGAGACAGAATAAAAAAGAGTTCCGTTGGAACTTTTTCATCTTGGTCCAATGGTTATTATGGGATAAAATATAATTTTTATATTTAGTTAAATACGCTTTAGAAAACTACAAAGAGGATGAGCTTGGAATTATCTAAACATTGCTTTAATATGCCAATTATTCAACGGTCTTTAATAATATTAGGTATTAGGAGGGTCTTCCTTAATAGCATTGCTTACCCATTGCTTACCCATTGCTAATGCCATTAGTATTGGGTAAGCAATGCTTCCGTAATACACCTTGGAAATCAAGAAAGCTATTGACAGATTTGCCATAAAAAAGATTGTGACAGACAATAAAATATCTTTAATGATGTTAAAGTTATGGAGGATAAATGAATACACCTAAAAGAGTTTACCTCTTCGGAAATGGAAAAGCCGAAGGTAGCGCAGAAATGAAAAATCTCCTCGGTGGAAAGGGTGCCAACCTTGCCGAGATGAATCTTATTGGCGTTCCGGTTCCTCCCGGATTTACAATTACTACAGAGGTCTGCACTGAATACAACAAATTGGGTTCTGCCAAATTGAGGGAAATTTTAAGTGACGATGTGCACAATGCCATTCGGCATATAGAAGACCTTGTTAATATGCAATTTGGCTCTGCCGAAAATCCACTTTTGGTTTCAGTGCGTTCAGGTGCTCGTGCTTCAATGCCTGGAATGATGGATACCATTTTGAATTTGGGTTTGAATGAAACAACTATTCAGGGTTTAATTAAAAAAACCAATAATGAAAGATTTGCCTGGGATAGTTATCGTCGTTTTGTCCAAATGTATTCTGATGTGGTTTTAGGTCTTAAACCAGAAAGCAAAGAAGAACATGATCCCTTTGAAGTTATTATTGACACCGTGAAAAAAGAAAAAGGCATCAGCAGCGATCTGGAACTAACCACTGAAGATTTGAAAAATCTGGTAACCATCTTCAAGCAGACGGTGGAAGAAAAAACCGGTAAAAAATTCCCGGATGACCCCTGGGAACAGCTCTGGGGTGCAATTTTTGCTGTTTTTGATAGCTGGAATAATGAACGCGCAAAGTTCTATCGTAAACTGAATAACATTCCTGATGAATGGGGAACTGCAGTAACCGTTCAAGCAATGGTTTTTGGCAATATGGGCTTTACCAGTGCTACTGGTGTTGCTTTTACTCGTGATGCTGCTACCGGTGAAAACCTTTTTAATGGAGAGTATTTGATCAATGCTCAAGGTGAAGATGTTGTTGCCGGAATCAGAACTCCTCAACAAATCACAAAAATTGGTTCTCAGCGTTGGGCAAAACTTGCCGGTATCAGTGAAGAAGAACGCTTAAGTAAATATCCTTCTCTGGAAGAAGCAATGCCCGAGACCTATAAAGAGCTCTTTGAAATTCAGAAAAGGTTAGAAAATCATTATCGCGATATGCAAGATATGGAATTTACCATTCAGGAAGGAAAATTGTGGCTCTTACAAACCCGAACCGGCAAAAGAACCGGTCTTGCTATGATTAAAATCGCAATGGATATGCTCCGCGAAGGTATGATTGATGAAAAAACCGCTCTTAAAAGAATTGATCCTGCTAAATTGGATGAACTTCTGCATCCCGTCTTTACAAAAGAAGGTCTGGCAAAAGCAAAAGTGATTGCTAATGGTTTGCCTGCTTCTCCTGGAGCAGCTTCCGGACAAATTGTGTTTTTTGCGGACGAAGCAGAAGCCTGGGCTGCTGATAAGAAAAAAGTTATTTTAGTTAGAGAAGAGACCTCCCCGGAGGATTTACGCGGAATGGCAGTTGCACAAGGAATACTAACTGCTCGCGGAGGTATGACTTCTCATGCAGCTGTTGTTGCCAGAGGAATGGGAAAATGTTGTGTGGCAGGAGCTGGGGCATTACAAATTGATTACAAAGCCAGAACTATGACAGTGAATGGAAAGGTCTATAAAGAAGGGGACTGGATTTCCTTAAATGGCTCTACAGGACAAATTTTAGAAGGTAAAATAGATACCCAAGACCCTGAACTTAGCGGTGATTTTGGTGCTGTTATGCAACTTGCCGATAAATATACCAAAATGAAAGTCCGCACCAATGCAGATACTCCCAAAGATGCTACCGTTGCCAGAAATTTTGGTGCTCAGGGAATTGGACTTTGTAGAACGGAACATATGTTTTTTGAAGGCGAAAGAATTAAGGCAATGAGGGAAATGATTTTAGCGGAGGATGAAACTGGACGCAAAAAGGCATTGGCAAAATTACTACCTATGCAAAAAACTGATTTTGAAGGCATTTATACCGCTATGAACGGATTTCCTGTAACTATCCGTCTTTTAGACCCCCCCTTGCATGAATTTGTTCCTCAGGAAGAATCCGCTCAAAAGGAAATTGCTGAAGAACTGGGAATTCCTCTGGAAAAAGTTAAAGCACGCGTTGCTTCGTTACATGAAGTAAATCCAATGCTTGGTCATAGAGGTTGCCGTTTGGGAAATACCTATCCAGAAATTACGGAAATGCAAACTCGTGCAATAATTGAAGCCGCTTTAGCTGTTAAAGCACGCGGAATTAGTGTATTACCTGAAATTATGGTTCCGCTTACCAGCACCGCTGAAGAATTTGAAATGCAGGAAGATATTATCCGCAAAACAGCTGAAAAGGTCTTTGCTGAAAAACAGGATCGCGTGGATTACTTAGTAGGAACAATGATAGAAATTCCCCGCGCTGCCTTAACTGCCGATAAAATTGCTGAACATGCCGAGTTTTTCAGCTTTGGAACAAATGATTTAACTCAAATGACATTTGGTTTTTCCCGCGACGATGCAGGCGTGTTTTTACCCGTGTATTTGGAAAAAAATCTGCTGAAACATGACCCCTTCCAAATTATAGACAGAGAAGGTGTAGGTCAATTAGTGAAAATGGGAACTGAACGCGGACGCAAAACCAGACCTGATTTAAAAGTTGGAATTTGCGGAGAACATGGTGGTGAACCAAGCAGTGTGGAATTTTGCCATTTAGTGGGAATGAACTATGTTAGCTGTTCTCCTTATAGAGTTCCTATTGCTCGTGTCGCTGCTGCTATAGCTGCTTTAAACGATTAATCCTGGAAAACAATTTATATATAAGTGGAGGACACCGTTCCTCCGCTTTTTTGTAGTCAGGAGACACCGTTCCCCCGCAAACTATCTGAACTTGAAAAAATGCTAAGCTTCAGCAAGATCTGACTACACAAATCTTTTGACTTCTTGACATCTCTACCTCAAATAATTTGCTTGACTTCAATATTACTATTAAATTATAGGCAGATGGAGGTTTATTATGAAAGATGACGATGTTATTGAAGGCAGAGAAATCCCTGCGGAAGAACAGGAAAAAATTAAGGATAAAATAATTGACGACATTGATTCCACCAAACTGAAATTTTATGAGAACCTGAGACAAAAAGTTAGGGGTTGGACAAAAGAACAATTAGGTTCCCTGGGTGGAAAATTGGGTGAATATGTTTTCCTGTTACCGGATTTCTTCATTTTAGTTTGTCGTTTGGCACTGGATAAACGAGTCCCTGTGAAACAAAAAATGATTATGGGCGGAGTTGTTGCTTATGTTATGATGCCGGTTGATCTTATTCCGGATTTTATTCCCGTAATTGGTCTGGTAGATGATTTAGTGCTTGTTGTGATGGCGCTCAATATGATTTTGAATGAAATTGACCCCAAAATTCTTTCCGATAACTGGAGTGGCGAAGGTGAAGTTTTGGATCACTTAAAAAAGATTACCGCTGTGGCAGAACAATTTTTGGATAAACACCTACTGCAGAAAATCAAAAATGTGCTAAAACGCTTATGATTCGGGATATATTAATTGCCACTCACAATCCTGATAAGCTGAAAGAATTGGAGGAATTGGTAAATCCCTTAAAGCTCCGTTTGCATTTTTTGCGTGAACTGCCCGGATTTTATCCTACAGAGGAAGATCAGGAGACCTTGCAAAAAAATGCAATGAAAAAAGCATTGGAAGCAGCAAAATATAGCGGTCTAATTACTTTGGCAGATGATACAGGACTTTTTATTGAGGCCTTAAATGGGGCACCAGGAATTATGTCAGCTCGTTTTGCGGGAAATTCCTGCAGCTATTCTGATAATAGGCAAAAGGTGTTACGGCTTCTACAAAACATCCAAATTCGGAAAGCATATTTTAAAACAGCAGTTGCTTTATCAGCTCCTGATGGCATTATTGCTGTTACAGAAGGTAGATTAGAGGGTGAAATAACAACAGAAGAGCGTGGCAATAACGGTTTTGGTTATGACAGCATTTTTGCTGTAAATGGTAAAACCTACGCTGAAATGAATGCGGATGAAAAAAACCGCCTTTCCCATCGCGCTTTAGCCATAAAATCTATTATCCCTATCTTGCAAAAGATAATCAATAACTGAAAAAGGAGTTATCAATGATAAAACCTGAAATCTTTCGTCAATACGACATTCGTGGTATTGTAAATGAAGAACTGAATGAAGAATCATATTACCTGATTGGCAAGGGCTTTGGAACCTACTTGCGAAATAAGGGTCTGAAAAGTATTGTCTTAGGTGGAGATGCCAGACATTCCACTCCCCTTTTTATGAATGCCTTTAGCAAAGGTGCCTTGGAAACCGGTTGTGATATTATTGACTTAGGCATTGTTCCTACTCCGGTTTTGTATTTTTCCATCTGGAAACTGCAAAGTGATGGAGGAGCAATGGTTACGGCAAGTCATAATCCTTCTCAATACAATGGTTGTAAATTAAATCTTGGCTTGAGCAGTGTTTATGCTGATGAACTGCAAAAGGTGCTACAAATCATTCAAAAGGGTGATTTTGCCACTGGCAATGGAAAGTTGGTAAAAAACAACGAATTAGGCAATGTTTACATTGACTATATCGTTAATGGTATCAAACTTCAGCGTCCGGTAAAAGTGATTGTAGATGGAGGAAATGGAGTTGGCGGTCCTTATTTAACTACCATTTTGCGTCTTTTGGGTTGTGAGGTGATAGATATGTTTTGTGAGCCCGACGGTGATTTTCCCAATCATCATCCCGATCCTACAATAGCAAAAAATATGGAAGCGCTATCTAAGGCAGTGGTTGATAATAAATATGAACTTGGCATTGGTTTGGATGGCGATGCAGATAGAATCGGAGTTATTGATGAACAAGGTAAACTATTGTTAGGTGACCAAATACTGAATATTTTAGCCAGGGATTATTTGAAGCATAACCCCGGGAAAAAGATTATTGCCGATGTAAAATGCAGTATGAATCTGTTTAATGACATCAAAAAGTATGGTGGAGAACCGATTATGTATAAAACAGGCCATGCTAATATCAAAATGTTTATGAAAGAAATGGGAGTGGAATTTGCAGGTGAAATGAGTGGACATATCTTTTTGGCAGATAGATATTTGGGTTTTGATGATGCCATCTATGTCAGTTGCCGTTTTGTAGAAATTGTTTCTCAAACTCATAATCCAGTCAGCACTTTTTTAGCGGATCAGCCAAAACTTTATAATACTCCTGAACTGCATACCAATTGTCCCGATGAGAAAAAGTTTGAGGTAGTAGCAAAGGTCTGTGAAGAATTCCAAAAAGAGGGCTATGATGTTAATGATATTGATGGTGCCAGAATAACTTTTCCTGATGGCTGGGGTTTAATTCGTGCTTCCAATACCACACCTGTAATTGTTACCCGTTATGAAGCATTAACCGAAAGTAGAATGAACGAAATAAAGAACCTTATAGAATCCAAAATCAACAAATACCTGTAAGGGGTTGGCAAATTCAGATTTGCTACAGAGGTCAAAGACCGCTAAAAAACATCCCTGAAACCTTTTACCGAATCGGAATTTAGCAATCCATTTAATTCTTCATTTTGTTGATAATGTATTCCTCGTCCATCGGAATAGCTATTTGTTCACCGGTTTGCAGGTTTTTAAGGTTCACTGTTTTAGTGGCAAGTTCATTTTCCCCGATAATTATAGCATATTTTGCTCCACTGGTATCAGCGGATTTTAATTGGGCTTTCAGAGAGCTTTTATCGGGATCGTAATCCACAATAAGTCCTTTAGTTCTTAGGGCATTCAGATAAGGCAAAATATGCAGACGCGTATTTTCTCCAACGCAAACAAGATAGGCATCTGGTTTAGAAGGTTGTATAAGTTCTATTTTCTCTTCTTCCAAAGCCAGAAAAAGGCGTTCAAAACCACCAGCAAAACCAATAGCAGGAATACTTTTCCCTCCGATTTGTGCGATCAAACCATTATATCTTCCACCTCCAACAAGGGAATTTTGTGCGCCCAAGCCCTCATAGATAATTTCAAAAGCGGTGTTTGTATAATAATCCAGTCCGCGCACTATTCTTGGATTGATGGTATAAGGAATATTCATAGCTTGCAAGTAGTCACAAACTGCAGAAAAATGTTTCTTACAGGACTCATCCAGATAATCCATTTGCGAAGGCGCGTTCTTTCTAAATTCTATACAGGAAGGAACTTTGCAATCCAGTAAACGACGGGGATTTGTTTCCAACCGTTTCACACAATCAGGGCATAATTTGGGCAAAAAAGGTCTATAATATTCCTGCAATGCCTTATCATAAACAGCAGAACAATCAGGACAGCCCACACTATTAATTTCCAAACGCAAGTTATTCAAACCCAATTTATTAAGCCACAAAAAAGCAACTGCTATCACTTCTGCATCGTAATAAGGATTGTTACTGCCGATAAATTCTATTCCGTATTGATAAAATTGACGGTATCTTCCTGCCTGAGGACGATCGTAACGAAACATAGGTCCCAAATAAAATAATTTTGTACGGGAAGAAAGTTTATCCAGATGATTTTCTACATAGCTACGAACCACAGGAGCAGTGCCTTCAGGACGCAAAGCAAATTCCCTGCCTTTTTTATCCTGAAAACGATACATTTCTTTTTGGACAACATCAGAACTTTCTCCGGAACTGCGTTCAAAGAGTTCAGCCACCTCAAAAATGGGAGTAGTTATTTCTTCATAGCCAAAACAAGTTGCCATTTTACGAAAGCTATTCTGTAAAAATTGCCATTTATAGCTGTCTTCAGGTAGAATATCAAAAGTTCCGCGCGGAATATTGTATTTCATTTTTATTTCCTCTTCCTTTTATTTTATTGAATGTAGCAAAGGGGTATTTTCCGTCCCATTTTCCTCAAAATTAGGATTGTAAGATTCGTCAAGAAACTTTGCCGGATATTTAACATCCATCAGGTAAAGTCCTGATGCAGGAGCAGTTATCACTAAATTTTGGCGAGGGCATCTATTCTCCAAAATTTCCAAAATCGTTTCCGGAGGCAAATGCAAATGTGATATATTAGCCAAAGTTCCTACAATTCTCCGAACCATATTATGCAAAAAGCGGTCAGCTGTAAAATCAAAGATAAAATAGCGTTCCGTTTCGCTTATACTTATGTGTTTAAGTTCACAAATACGATTGGGAACTTCCGGATTGCTTTTCCCGAATGTGGAAAAATCGTGTTTCCCTAAAAGGTATTGTATAGCAGATTGCATTTTCTCCAGGTTTAAATGCAAGTGAGGCAAGAAACCGCTGTAATTTCTGTTAAAAGGTGTTTTTTCTTTAGCCAAACGATAGCGATAACTGCGTTCATAAGCCTGGTAACGAGCACTTAAACAAGGGCTAACTTTCATTATTTCCAGCACTTTAATAGAATCAGGCAAGTATCTGTTAAAAGCCAAAAGCAATTGCTTTTCCTTCATAGAACCACTATAATCAAAATGAGCATATTGACCTAAAGAATGAACTCCTGCATCGGTTCTTCCAGCAGCAATTAGGGAAGTTTTTTTGCCAGCAAATATCTCCAGCGTTTTTTCCATAACTTCCTGAATGGCAAGTCCGTTTTTCTGTTTTTGCCATCCGCAATAGCCCGTGCCATCATAACATATTTTTATTAAGTATCTTGCCATAGCCAACCTTTTTATAAGCCGTGCACTATAACTAATAGGGCTAAGAAGAAGATACCCAAATAGTTAGCTTGAGGATTGCTGGTTTTTTCTTCCCCTCCAAATTTTAGCATATTTGTAACTGAATTGCTAATTTGAGGAAAGAGTGCAGAAACATTTGCTAAAACCTCCAAAAGTTGAGCCAGAGAAAAATTATTTTCTTTACCCAATTTCAGCTTCTTGTATTCGGCAAAGAAAGACCTGGTAAAGAATACTGTAGCAAAGAGATAATAGAACAAAGAATTTACCGGTTTCCATTTTCTTAGCCATCTGCTTTGGCTTGCTATCTGTTCCATTTTCACATTTCCCAACACATAAACCGTAACAGCTATTAGATATAAAATTTGGACACTGAAAAACACGGTAGTAAGAAATTCCTGACCAAAAAGGGTAGCAAAAACCCAATAACCGGCAAAAAATGGCAGCAGTTTTTTCAAGGCATTGAGCAGAGAAAGATATAACTTTGGCTCAAAAATCAGAATAGCCAAAATCAATACCAACTGTATTAAAAGCTGACGCAGGGAAGAATCCAGTCCGATAGCCAGCCCGGTTAAAAAAACAGCTGATTTTAGATAGAAATGCTGTCCCGAAAGGGGATGATTCAACCACTTCATTCAAGTGGCAGTTCCTCTTTTTTTTCCGGAATTGGCTCTTCCGGTAAGGCAGGAACAGGATTATTTTCCGGTGGAGGAATATTATCATCCAGTGTTTCCATTTCGGGAGATATGTTTTTCTCTTCCGTCGTGTCTTCAGGCGGAGAAACAGCTTTTACCAAAGAATCCATCAACACAGGGATGCCACTATAAATTTTCAAGCTGTCCGGCAGGGTTTCATAAATTTCTGCAGGAGCAGGAAAAGACCATTCCTTAATGCTTTCTTCTATATCAACTCCAGTGGAATCAACTGCAGTAGTATCAGTTTGAGGAATAACAACAGGAAATGAACCTCGCAGAAGGAACTTATTGCCATCAAAGAATCTACGAGCAACAACAGCATATTCGCCGGCTTCAGGTTCGTCCAAAACAGCTTTCAAATAGGGCTTTGCAAGCAGAGTATCAATTTGTTCAAAACTGTAATACCAGCCCAAACGGTAATTAGCAGCCAGCTTAATTTTATGGTAGGAAGAATTTGTAAGTTTCTGTAAACCGGCAAGAGCGGAATCAGGAGCAGTGTAAATCTGCTCAAAATACATATCTAAAAGCTGTTCTTCCCTTTCTTCTTTGGGGTCAATTAACCGTACCGGCAAATTATTCTGCAGAGCATAAAGGGCTTTGGTAAATTTATTTTCCGGATATTCTTCCTGCATTTTAGCCATAATTTTACTATTTTCAGGACTTTCAGGAGAACGATTATGATAGATAGAACCAATAGCAAACATACAGAAAGGAACTATTTCACTTTCAAAACGCTCAATAATTTCTTCCAGTTTTTCCAGTCGCTGGCTGTATCTTGCGTTTTCCTTTTCCAGGTCTTGAATGCGTTTAGCAATTGCCAAAGTTAAAGAATCTGGCTCTGTTGTTTCGGTAAGCGGAGGAGATAATTCATCTTTTTCTTCTGCCAAAGAGGAATCTGGAAGACCGTTATCTTTAGTTTTTTCTTCTTCAGTAGCTAAGGTATCGCTTTCAGAAATTGTCTCTGTCACAAATAAACTATCCGCTACAGGAATTTCCGATTCCGTTATTTGTAATGTATCTGCAAAGGTTTGCAAACTATCTGGACTGCTGATAATTGTTTCAGACAGGGTATCAGCAAAAGCAGATTCGGATGTTATATCTGTTTGTGTAACTGGAAGTTCCGGCTGTTCTAAAAGTCCTAAACTGTCAATTCCAGGAATTTCCTGTGGCGGTAAAAGCGCTCTAAGCGAATCCAGAATAGCATTATTTCTGTTTATTGCTGTCTGTAATGAATCACGTCTGACAATTAAAGTATCTTTTTGAGAAATAACAATTTTGTAACGGGCAATAGCAGAATCGGGCAAAGAAAGGACATTCAAAAAACTTTCCGCCGCCTGATAATGATAATCCAAAAATTGAGAAAGTCCTGTTTCACAGTCAAGACCTGTGCGCGGAGCTACAAATCCTAAGGCAACCGCTTTTGCTTGAGCTGTTTGAGCAAGTGGAGAACCCGAAAATTCAGTGCGTACCCGATTGTAGTTCAAAACCGCTTTAGGAATATCACCCAGATTATAATAATAGTATTCTGCCAGGTAATAATAGGCACCTGCAGAACCTTCGGTACGAGGATAATTTTTAGTAATGAATTCAATTTCAGTTCTTGCCTCGGTTGTATCGCCCAAAGCAAATTGAGCTCTTGCCTTCAGCAAACGGACAAAGGGAATTTTATCGGGACGAGATTCCGATTTTATCAAGCCCTTAGCTGTCTTTAGTGCTTTTTCTGCTTGTCCAAGTTCCAGTTCGTTCAAACCGATGTAATAAGTTCCCTCAAGCTTTATAGTTTTATCAATACCGCGCGCTTTTTGCATTTTTTTAAATGCTTCCAACGATTTATCGTAATCCTTTTGTTCGTAATAATTCTTGCCAAAAAGGAAATATGCTTCGCGGTATTCTTTTGTTTTGGGAAATTCCGTAATTATCCTTTCCAGATAATGTTGAGCTTTAATAAAGTCCTTATCCTTAATCGCAAAGTCGGCTAAAACGAATAATGCTTCAGGATGATGTTTACGATATTTAGGATTGCGGAGGAATTCATCCAGCAATTTTTCCGCTTCTTTGGGCTGATTGGTTTCTCTTAAAATTTTGGCAATATAAATATATGCCTCGGGAACATATTTACTATCGGGAAAACGGATAACAAGGTTTTGAAACTGGTCTTTTGCCTGAAAAGCACTATTGCCTTTATAATAAAGGGATTTTGCCATCAGATAATATGCTTCTTCTACTCTTTTTCCCTTTTTATCGGTAGAAATAATTTTCCCGCATTTTTTTATCGCTTTCGTATATTCATCAATAGCTTGAGCATTAGGTCTGCCATTACTGGTTAAAGGCCTTGATTGTGCCGATTTAAAATAGTTTCGGGCATTGAACAAAGTATTCACCTCGCAGGCAAAAATGCCGGAAAGGCAAAGCAAACAGATAATTATATCCCTGAATTTCATAGTTCAATAGCCCCTAAACGGCAAATTTTTGTCAACCAATTTCAGGGCAAATCTCGTCCAAACGCTTGGAACGAACCAACTCAATTGCTTTATTTACATCAGGATACATAACCCTATCACCTTGTAAAGGAGCAACATTTTCTCTTAAAGCCGATTTTACTTTTTCCAAAACCGGAGAAGTAGATATTTGCCTTTGATCCAGTGCAGAACAGGCAATCAGCAATTCAATTCCCAGAACGGAAGCAACATTTTGCACTATTTGGCAAAGTTTTATAGCCGAAATTGATCCCATAGAAATATGATCTTCCTGATTGGCAGAAGTGGGAATGGAATCTACACAGGCAGGATGAGCCAGCACTTTATTTTCCGAAACCAGCGATGCTGCCGTCATTTGCTGAATCATAAAACCGGAATCAATTCCCGGACGCGTTGCTAAAAAAGGAGAAAGACCGCGTGAAAGAGCAGGATTTAGCATCTGTTCAATGCGGCGTTCGGAAATTGAGGCAAGTTCGCTAATTGCCAAACCTAAAGTATCCAACGCGATAGCTAAGGGTTCACCATGAAAATTGCCCCCGGAAATAACCTTACCCTCATCCGGAAAAATAAGTGGATTATCCGTTGCCGAATTTATTTCTATTTCCAAAATGCCTCGCACATAAGAACAGGCATCTCTCACTGCACCATTAACTTGAGGTGTGCATCGCAAACTGTAAGCATCTTGAACATTGCCGCAATTACGATGAGATTCCCGCAAAGGACTTCCCTCCAAAAGGGTTCTGATATTTTTTGCGGAAATTTTCTGACCTGGATGTGGTCTTAAATTATGAATCAATTCATCAAATGCCTTAGGAGTTCCTTTTAAAGCATCTATGCTCATAGCGGCAATGATATCGGCATAACGGCATAAACGCTCCGCTTCCAAAAGGTTTAAAACACCCAAAGCAGTCATAACTTGAGTACCATTATTAAGAGCAAGTCCTTCTTTAGCAGCAAGTTGGACAGGGTTTATGCCCGCTTTTTGCATTGCTGAAGCACCCGGAAGACGCTCACCTTTGTAAATTGCTTCACCTTCACCAATCAGCACTAATGCCAAATGTGAAAGCGGAGAAAGATCTCCACTTGCTCCAACTGAACCCCGCATTGGAATTATTGGCTGAATACCTTTATTCAACATTTGCACCAGGGTTTCCAATGTCTCTAAACGAATTCCGGAATGCCCTTTGGCTAAAACTGCAATCCTTAAAAGCATTATAGCCCGCGTTTGCACTTCGGAATAGGGTTCTCCGATGTTGGTTGAATGACTGCGAATTAAATTTAATTGTAGTTCAGCTATGTTTTCTTCAGGAATATTTACAGTGCTGAATTTGCCAAAACCTGTATTCAGCCCGTAAACAATTTCACCGCTTTCAATTATTTTATCTACATAAGCACGGCATTTAGCCACTTTTTCCTTGCTGGAATCAGAAAGACGAATGGGGGTATTGTAGCAAGCAACCTGTTCCACTGCCTCTAAGGTTAAGGAATTGCCGTCAACGATAATTTCCTGCATTTTATCCTCTGTTTTCATAAATTTTGAAGTTGGTAAACATAAAAAATGCCAATTTTGAACCTTTATTTGCATAGATATGTTTTTGTCAAGCTTGGAAACTACACGCCATTAATTTATTTTGCTTGGGGCTAAAAGGCTGAAGGAATAGAGAAGGTTGAAAAAATATTGACTCACAATTTTCACCTGCCTTCCAGAAAACTACAATCTACAAACTATTTCACTTACAAAAGCATTTTAACTGGTTTCCAAATTGAAAAATTGTGAGTTAAAAGAGAAAGCAAGCACACTTACAACCGCACTATAACAATCCCACAAATTATAAGGTTATAAAGGAATCTACATTTACACGATAAAAGGAAAGGCAAAAATATCCTTTTTTTGAAAAAATAACATTTACGACTGCATAATTAGATTCTTTACGCTGTATTATACTGCGGATACCAATAAAAACAACCTGATCATCCTATATCTGCTTTTGAATTTTATTATAAGAATAAAAGAGTTAAATCCTTTTCTGGATGTTATATAAATATATTTTGCCTATCAAAGTAGCTTTCCTGTCTATTATCTTGTATTTCTTATCTTGGTATAATATTTTTATTTCCCCTATTAATTTCAAGGAGCTGTCCCGAAACTAAAAGTTAGTTTTGGGACAGCCCCATATTTATCTAACTGCCATCTTTACTGGATTTTTTCCTATTATTAGTAGTTTATAAATATAAATATTATATAAAATATGGATTTACCGATACAATATTTCATTCTTCTCCGGAAATTCTCTAACTCCTAATAAACAAACATAATTACATCTTCTTCCTTAATTGCATTGCTTACCCATTGCTTACCCATTGCTAATGCCATCCGTAATGGGTAAGCAATGCTTCAGCAATTGAGGCAAAAAAATGAGTCATCCTGAAAATAGTAAACGATATTGGAAAAATAAATCCGATTGATCCAGTCAACCAAGCTATCTGCGTTCTATTGCCATTATGAGTTGTAAGCGCTGTGAAAGTTATTTCCCAGTTCAGAATTTTGAAGAAGCTAATGACTTCTTACTTATGGGAATTGGGATCAAGAATAAGGTTGGTATATATCTTCCTTTTTACGAGGGGATTACACACCCAGCGCTATAATTGTTTCGCTCGTCGGACTATTAGACCAAATAATACAGGTGAGGATAACAGCAAGTTGGTAAATTGTTTCCTTGCTTTTGATAACAGAATTCGCAAAAGACACATTATTCTTTATTTTTTCCGAATCTAAATTGGGCAAACTTAAGGTCTAATTATAATTACTAATTGAGAATACTATTTTCTTTGGATTAATTAAACGGGGTTATAAATAAACAGAAGGTAATAAATGTAGGAGAAAAATCATATAATGAAAAAAATACTTGACAAGACAAGAATATTAAAAATAAAGTAAATCATAAAAAATTGTTAAGGAGTAACAATGAAAAAATTACTGATTGTAATCATCGCCCTTGCCCTTATTTTTATCCTTGCGGGCTGTGCAAAAGGTCCCGAAAGCGTTGCCAAGAAGTTTGTTTCTGCATGGAAGAGCCAAGATATGAAAACGATGGAAAAGCTCTCCACTCCAGAAAGCAAAGAGATGATTGGCATGTTCTCTATGTTTAAGGTTAAAGATGCAACCTTAGGTGAAACAAAGGTAACTGGAGACAGTGCTACCGTCAATGTAAAATATACTACTGAAGATGGAAAACAAGATGAATTTGATCTGAATCTGGTAAAACAAGGCAGTAAATGGTTGGTAGAAATTAAAGGAAAATAATGTCCTTCAGAGACCTTACCCTATTAGGTCTTACATCACTGATAATTTTATTAACTGGCAGTTCGGCAATTTCTTCAAGTCGGACTGCCAATTTATCCTTGAATGAGAAGTGTGAATTTCCTCCTCTATCCTCACTCCAATTGAAGGATGGAGATGTAATTCTCAGAAGGGGTAACAGCATATTCTCAGAACTTATTGCCAGAAATTTTCCTGCTTCTGAAGGTATGTCTCATTGCGGTTTTATTTTTAAGATTGATGGTCAATATCAGGTAATTCACACTATTTCCAAATCTCTTTCCGACATAGATGGCATCCGCATCAACACATTGGAAAAATTTGTGCGTGAGGCGAAACAAAATCGTATTTGCATTATTCGTTATCGTAAAAAACTTAATTCTGATTCAATGAAAGAAAGATGCCTCGCGCTTCTAAAACAAAAAATCCCTTTTGATAACGATTTTGATCTCAATGACTCTTCTAAATTGTATTGTTCGGAACTTTTGCGCTATGTTTATCAGGAACAGGGAGAACCGGATTTCTTTGAAATGCGTAAAATTGTTGGTGTTTCTGTGATTGATTTTTCTACTTTTTTTAACACAGAGCTTTTTATCCCCGTTTATAAAAACTACTAATCTTTTCAAATACCTCAACCCTAATAGCTATTAACCATATACAAGGTTAAAAGTGTTGACAGAAACAGAGGGCAAAATTTGTTAGCGCCAAGTATGAAAGACAATAAGAATATAGAGTGATACAAAAAAGCAGTTGACAAAAAAAGGGTATTAAAACTTGATGACAAAACTTGCTGCCGATGTAGCTCAAAGGTAGAGCAATTGATTTGTAATCAATAGGTTGGGGGTTCAATTCCCTTCATCGGCTCCAGAAATTATAGTCGTGGAGAGGTTCCCGAGTGGTCAAAGGGATCAGACTGTAAATCTGCTGTCAGATGACTTCGGAGGTTCGAATCCTCCCCTCTCCACCAGTAGATTTTAGATATAAAAAGAAAAGCGGGAGTAGCTCAGTTGGCTAGAGCATCAGCCTTCCAAGCTGAGGGTCGCGGGTTCGAACCCCGTTTCCCGCTCCAAAATTTTTAAGTGTAAGCTCAAGTAGCTCAGTAGGTAGAGCACCTCCTTGGTAAGGAGGAGGTCACCGGTTCAAGTCCGGTCTTGAGCTCCACTTTTGAAGTTAAAGAGATGTTTTTAATTTCAACATCTATGATATTAAGAGGAATATATACTTGAAGGTGTATATTTTTTAATAAATTAAGAAAACGAGACGGGCTTGTGTGATTCAAGTCCAGGAGGAACAATGGCAAAAGAGAAATATGTTAGAACTAAACCACATCTGAATGTGGGAACGATTGGTCATATTGACCATGGAAAAACAACGCTAACTGCAGCGATTACTTTGTATCTGAGTAAAAAAGGCGGAGCCAAATTCCGTACTTTTGATAGTATTGATAATGCTCCGGAAGAAAAAGCACGCGGAATAACTATTGCTACAGCCCATGTAGAATATGAAACAGAAAAACGTCATTACGCTCATATTGACTGTCCTGGTCATGCTGACTACATTAAAAATATGATAACTGGTGCAGCTCAAATGGATGGTGCCATTTTGGTGGTGAGCGCTGATGATGGACCTATGCCACAAACCCGCGAGCATATTTTGCTTGCTCGTCAGGTTGGTGTTCCAGCAATAGTTGTATTTATGAACAAATGCGACCTGGTTGACGACCCTGAATTGCTTGATCTGGTGGAAATGGAAGTTCGTGAATTGCTTGATAAGTATGAATTTCCTGGTGATGAAGTTCCCGTAATTCGCGGCTCTGCTCTTAAGGCACTCAATGGAGATCCCGAAGCTGAAAAACAAATTCAAGCTCTTCTGGATGCGGTAGATAGCTATATTCCGCTTCCCGAACGTGCAATTGATAAGCCCTTCCTGATGCCTGTGGAAGATGTTTTCAGTATTCCTGGTCGGGGAACTGTTGCCACAGGACGTGTAGAAAGAGGTGTTATTAAAGTTGGTGATAAAGTTGAACGCGTTGGAATTAGAGAAACAGTGGAAACAACCTGCACGGGCGTGGAAATGTTCCGTAAACTGCTTGACGAGGCACAAGCCGGAGATAATATTGGTGTTCTTTTACGTGGATTCGGCAAAAAAGATGTAGTGCGTGGAATGGTGCTGGCAAAACCCAAATCCATTACTCCTCATACTAAATTCATAGGTCAGACCTATGTATTAACCGAGGAAGAAGGTGGACGCCATAAACCCTTCCAAAGTGGGTATCGTCCTCAATTTTATTTTCGCACTACGGATGTTACCGGAAGCTTATATCTTCCCGAAGGAGTGAAAATGGTTATGCCTGGTGACAATGTAGAAATCCAAGCGGAACTCATAACTCCTATCGCTATGGAACAAGGTCTGCGTTTCGCTATCCGCGAAGGTGGAAGAACCATCGGCAGTGGTGTTGTCTCTAAAATAATAGAATAAGAGAAGCGGACAAACAATAATGAGAGATATAATTATCCTTGCCTGTGAAGAATGCAAGAATCGTAATTATACAACTACCCGTAATAAAAGAAAGCATCCGACACGACTGGAGCTAAAAAAATATTGCCCCACCTGCCGGAAACATACTGTTCATAAACAGCGTTAGTAATTTACCCTAAAAAATGTTGCACAGGACAGTAGTTCAACTGGTAGAGCACCGGTCTCCAAAACCGGGGGTTGCGGGTTCGATTCCTGCCTGTCCTGCCACAACATTTTGGGGTATTATGATTTCCGAAGCAGGTTTTTCTTTCCGCAAACAAAGGGAAGTAATGTTATGAAATTTGAAAAAATAACTCGTTTCTTTCGGGATGTCCGTTCCGAAATGAAATGTGTAAGCTGGCCTACCAAGACGGATTTGAAAGAAGGCACATTAGTAGTGATTATTATGTCTGCTATTGTAGCTATATTTTTGTCCCTGGTTGATTTTGGTTTTACCAAGATTGTAGAATTGATTTTCTAAGGGATAGGTACAAGCAGATGAAGTGGTATGTAATTCATACCTATTCAGGTCACGAAAATAAGGTTAAGACGGCTATAGAAAAGGGTCTGGCGGGTACTCCTTTAGAAAAACAGGTAGGTCGTTTACTGGTTCCTGTGCGCAAGACCTTTGTGATTAGAGAAGGTAAAAAGATAGAGCGAGATAAGAAACTCTTTACTTCTTATGTGATTATGGAAGCAGATATGACGCCGGAACTGAAAACTTATATTCTTCAAATTGCAGGAGTAACCAGTTTTTTAGGAATAAATAAAGAACATAAAGAGCCCATACCTTTGTCGCAGGAAGAAGTAGACCGACTTTTGGGAATAACCGATCCCAACCGCGATATAAAGGTCTATTCATATATGCCTGGAGATATGGTTAAAGTTATTTCCGGTCCTTTTACCGATTTTGAGGGTATCGTACAAAAAACAACGGAAAACGGAACCAAACTAATTATTGAAGTAACTGTGTTCGGACGCAGAACCCCGGTTGAATTAAATGCCAGCCAGGTAGAATTAATTAAAAAATAAAGAAGATACAATAGAGGTAAGATAATGGCTAAACCTAAAGATGCCGTAGCAACATTAAAACTGCAACTTCCAGCGGGAAAAGCAACTCCCGCACCTCCTGTGGGACCTGCTTTAGGTCAGGTAGGAGTTAATATTCCTGAATTTTGTCGTCAGTTTAATGAAAAAACAGCTGATCAGCCAGGAATGGTATTCCCGGTAATAATTTATGTGGCAAAGAATAAATCTTTTACCTTTGAAATTAAAACCCCTCCAGCTGCAGTACTGATTAAAAAAGAAGCTGGTTTAGCTACGGGAAGTGCCACTCCCAATAAGCTTAAAGTTGGCAAAATTACAAATGAGCAGTTAAAAAACATAGCTCAGCTGAAAATTAAAGATATGAATTGTAATTCCCTTGAATCTGCTATGAGTATGATCGCTGGAACTGCACGAAGTATGGGTGTTACGATAGAGGACTGATACTTCGCTTATGCAGGAGATAGTATTCATAAGGAGAGTCAATGAAACATAGCAAAAGGTATAATGTTGCCTATACGATGTTTGACCGCCAGAAAAGATTTGATCTTAACGAAGCAATCAAACTTTTGAAAAGTTTACCAACTTCCAAGTTTGACGAAACCGTTGAACTGCATTTCAATCTGGGTGTAGATCCTCGTAAAGCTGATCAACAAATTCGCAACTCACTTGTTTTACCTCATGGAACAGGTAAAGAGATGCGGGTTTTAGTATTTGCTGAAGGCGACAAGGCAGAAGAAGCCAAAAAAGCAGGAGCCGATTATGTTGGCGTAGATGATCTCATTGAAAAAATATCTAACGGATGGTTTGATTTTGATGTTGTGATCGCTACTCCCAATTTAATGGGTAGAATCGGTAAACTGGGACGAGTTCTCGGTCCCAGAGGATTAATGCCAAACCCCAAAGTGGGAACAGTTACTATGGATGTTGGAAAAGCTGTGCAGGAAGCAAAAAGCGGAAAAATAACCTACCGCGTAGATAAATTTGCCAACTTGCATATTCCGGTAGGAAAATTAAGCTTTGAGGAAGAAAAACTGAAAGACAACATCAAAGCTGTTCTTGCCGCTGTTCTTAGAGACAGACCCCCTACACTTAAGGGTGTTTACATTAAAAGCATTACCCTCTGCACGACTATGAGTCCCGGAATTAAAATTCAGGTCGCAAGTGCAACCGCGGAAGCAAGAAGTTAAGGGAGCAGGAAAATGGTGCAAAGTATTAAATATGAAATAGTAAAGGACTTGACAGAAAGATTAAGTGGCGCAAGAGCGATCGTATTGGTAGATTACAAGGGAATAAACATTGAACAAGTGAATCAATTGCGCAACCGTTTCAGAGAAAGTCAAGTGGATTACTTTGTCCAAAAGAATACCCTGATTAAAATTGCCTTAAATGACTTGGGTATTACGGAACTGGATCCTTATCTTAAGGGCCCGACAGCTGTGGCAGTGAGTAAATTGGATGAGGTATCCCCTGCACGCGAACTAATCAAATTCTTAAAAGAGGTGATGGAAGATAAAGGTTTTCCTTCGTTTAAAGTCGGTTATATAGCAGGGCATATTTTTAATGCCGATGAACTGACTGCTTTGGCAAAACTACCATCCCGTGAAGAATTGCTTGCTAAAGTACTTGCCGGTATGAATGCACCGCTGAGTAACTTTGTAAGCATCAACCAGGGTATCTTGCGCAAATTTGTTTATGCTCTTGATGCCATAGCTAAAAAACAAGCTGAAGCCAGCTAAGAAAAATTATTTATATATCCAATGGAGGAACAATGTCCGATAAAAAGCAACAAGTAATTGATCTGATTAAGGAGATGACGGTTCTTGAGCTCTCTGAATTAGTGAAAGAAATGGAAGAAATATTTGGTGTATCCGCTTCTGCTCCAGTAACCGCTTTTATGCCAACACAGGGCTCTGCTGCTGAAGGTGGAGAAAAAGAGGAACAGACAGAATTTGATGTAATTTTAACCAGTGCCGGAGACAAGAAAATTAATGTAATCAAAGTAGTGCGAGAGTTAACCAAGCTTGGTTTGAAAGAAGCCAAGGACCTTGTTGATGGAGCTCCCAAAGTGGTCTCCGAAAAAGTTAGCAAAGAAGAAGCAGAATCAATTAGGAAAAAACTCGAAGAAGCCGGTGCAACTGTCGAAGTCAAATAACCAAATCCTTATCAGGATAAAGGTCCAAAAAAAGTCCGCAGGGACTTTTTTTGGACTAATTTCTGGATACAACCATCCTTAAACTTTGGTTTTGAAAAAGCCAATTAGTCAGTTTATCATTCTAAATGTCGCCTAATAGCGTGAAAAAGAAAAAATTAACACTTAAGAGCCAACATTCTGGTTTATGAGAACCAAAAGGAGAGCGCTTTTGAGAAAGGTCAAAAGTTATTCCCGAATTTCCGGAAGATTTGCTGAATTGGGTATCCCTGAAGTGGAAATACCCAATCTTCTGGCTATGCAGGTGGATTCCTTCAATGATTTTTTACAAAAGGATATTCACCCACAACGCAGAGAAAAAAAAGGTCTGCAGGCAGTATTTGAAAACATATTTCCCCTTGAAGATTCAAAGGGTAATTTCCTGTTGGAATTCATAGAATACAATGTGTTGCAGGAGAAATATTCTCTGGAAGAATGCCGCGAACGAAATTTATCTTATCAGGCACCGTTAAAAGCAAAAATGCGCTTAAGCGTTTTTGAAAACAGAGAAGGTGTCCGCGAGCATAAAGACACTTTAGAACAGGAAGTTTTCCTGGGAGAAATACCTCTGATAACTGAACAGGGGACATTTGTTATTAATGGAGCAGAACGGGTAATTATTTCACAACTACAGCGTTCACCCGGTGTTTTCTTTTCGGAGGAGAAACATCCCAGTGGAAAAACGCTCTATTCTGCAAAAGTAATTCCTTACAGCGGTTCTTGGCTGGATTTTGATATTGATATTCATGATGTAATGTTCGTCCATATAGATAAACGGCGTAAACTTCCTGTAACAACTCTTTTCCGGGCAATTGGAATTTCCACTAACGAAGATTTGAGGAAGACATTCTATAAATCCGAAAAATTGAATTTAAAAGAGGCAAAAGGTCGTCATCTTTTCGCCGATATTTATGAAAAAGGCAATCCTGAACCTATAGCTATGGCTAACGAGCAGATAACGGATTCTTTAATTAAGTTTTTATCGGAAAGGAAGATTACTAAGGTTGAAGTAATTGATTACAATTATGAAATTGCCAGAAAAGTGCTGGAAAACACTATGGCAAAAGACCCTACAACCAATCAGGAAGAAGCTCTAAAGAAAATTTACAACTTAATTCGTCCCGGAGAAGATGCCCCTCTGGAAGCGGCCAAACAGCTTGTGGATAGAATGTTTTTCAATGAAAAACGTTATAACCTGGGAGAAGTAGGCCGCTACAAAATCAATAGCCGTTTAGGTATCAATGTTGATCCTAAAATAATGACCCTCACTGTTGAGGATTTTGTATATATTTTCAAGACCCTGATCAATATCTACCATGATGAAGATGAGGTTGATGATATAGATAATTTGGCAAACCGCAGAGTTAGAACTGTTGGTGAATTGCTCCAGGAACAATATTCTATTGGAATGGCTATGGTTGCCAGAATAATTCAGGAACGGATGGCAATTTCCAATATTGATGAAGTTACAGTTCACGATCTGGTAAACAGCAATGCTCTTATTTCAGTAGTTCAGTCATTCTTTTTAACAGGTCAGTTATCCCAATTTATGGAGCAGACAAATCCTTTGGCAGCTTTAAGACATAAGAGAGCTTTATCTGCTTTAGGACCTGGAGGTTTGGCTCGCGAAAGAGCTGGTTTTGAAGTTCGTGATGTTCATTCTT